>OEPP01000063.1_pt1 | contig 22049 bp, 25 predicted proteins | sample 1539271 | NCBI WGS metagenome assembly OEPP01 (sample SAMN02393684, study PRJEB22366) | soil metagenome | biome: freshwater stream | place: Canada: Laurel Creek, Waterloo, ON | reverse complement strand
GTAATGGGTTAAGTGATAACAGATGTCTGGAAATATAGGGGCAAATCCAATCGCCCAGCAGGCGATGCGCGATTGCGATATTGAACCGGAACTGAAACCGATCCGCGGTGGTACCGACGGCGCGCAGTTGTCGTTTATGGGATTACCGTGCCCGAACCTGTTCACTGGCGGTTACAACTATCATGGTAAGCATGAGTTTGTGACTCTGGAAGGTATGGAAAAAGCGGTGCAGGTGATCGTCCGTATTGCCGAGTTAACGGCGCAACGGAAGTAAGCGAAAAGGGATGCGGCATGTGATGCCGCATCCGGCTTAAATCCAAACTTACCCTTCGAAGAACCAATACCCGCTATTGACCAGCGCCGCGAGCATCGCGAGGAATGACGGATCTTCCAGCGCATCGCCAAAATTCTCCGCAGTCAGCGCAATGTTGCTGGCGAGTGCATCCAGTGCCGGACGGTGCGGGGAATCGATCTTCTCACCATTGGCATACACGTCGTCGCCAATGCGCAATACGCGCAGACCACCCAGGCGCACCAGCACTTCACCTTGTTTCAGCGCATCGTAGATTTCATCCGGCTGATAAGGCGGCTCTGGCGGCGCGATATCCAGTTCATGACGTGACTGGGATATAAACTCGCCAAACCATTGCTTAAAGTGTTCCGGCTGGTTGATCAATTCGAGCATCATCTCACGCAGTTTATCCATCTCTTGCGGCAGAACATCCGCAGGATGAGCGCGAGGTGGAACATCCGGATCGCTGTAGTAGTTGCCGCCCAGTTCACGTTGCAGCACATAATCGGCAAATCCACTAATCAGTTCCCGCGTATTTGGCGCGCGAAAGCCCACGGAATAGTTCATCGCATTTTCCAGCGCGTAGCCTTCATGCGGGAATCCTGGCGGAATATAAAGAATATCACCAGGCTCCAGCTCTTCATCGATGATGGCTTCGAACGGATCGACCTGTAACAGATCCGGATGTGGGCAGTGCTGTTTCATTTGCAGCTTTTCGCCCACTCGCCAGCGACGACGTCCGGTACCCTGAATGATAAACACGTCGTACTGATCGAGATGCGGGCCGACGCCGCCGCCGGGTACAGAAAAAGAAATCATCAGATCATCAATACGCCAGTCCGGTAGTTCACGGAACGGTCGCATCAGCGCGGCGGTCGGCTCATGCCAGTGGTTCACTGCCTGTACCAGTAATGACCAGTTGGTTTCACCGAGATGATCGTAGCTTTCGAACGGGCCGTGGCTGACCTGCCATTTGCCATCCTGGTGACTGACCAGTCGACTGTCAACTTCGCTTTCCATCGCCAGACCCGCCAACTCGTCTGGAGAGATCGGGTCAATAAAATTATTAAAGCCGCGTTTTAACACCACCGGGCGTTTCTGCCAGTGACGTTCAAGAAAATCGGGCCAGTTAAGAGTGAGTTGGTATTCCATGTTAAGCATCCACAGGCTGGTATCTGCAACCGATTATAACGGATGCTTAACGTAATGCGTGAAGTATGGGCATATTTATTCATCTTTCGGCGCAGAATGCTGGCGACCAAAAATCACCTCCATCCGCGCACCGCCCAGCATGCTCTCTCCGGCGACGATTTTACCCTCATATTGCTCGGTGATTTCGCGGGCTACCGCCAGCCCTACACCTTGCCCAGGGCGTAAAGTATCAACCCGTTGACCACGGTCGAAAATGACCTCTCGCTTGCTTAATGGAATACCGGGGCCATCATCCTCGACCACAATATAGAGATGCTCGTCGGTTTGCCTTGCAGAAATTTCGACAAACTCGAGGCAATATTTACAGGCATTATCCAGCACGTTGCCCATCACCTCGACAAAATCGTTCTGCTCACCGACAAAGCTGATCTCTGGCGAAATATCGAGAGAGATATTGACCCCTTTGCGTTGATACACTTTGTTCAGCGCTGAGGTGAGATTGTCCAGCAGTGGGGCGACCGGATGCAGCTCGCGGCTGAGCAATGTCCCGCCGCGCATACTGGCACGATGCAGGTAGTAGCCAATTTGCTGTGAAATGCGGCTGATTTGCTCCAGCATTACCGGCTCAGCATCACTGACGCTCATCTTTTCACTACGCAGAGAACGCAGCGTACTTTGCAGCACCGCCAGTGGCGTTTTCAGACTATGGGTCAGGTCGGTGAGCGTCGTACGGTATTTGTCGTAACGTTCGCGTTCACTTTTTAACAATCGGTTCAGGTTTCGTACCAGACTGGTCAGTTCTCGCGTTGTGGCTGGATTGAGCAATTCGCGGTTATGTTCTTCCAGTTCGCGGACTTCTTTTGCCAGGGCTTCGATGGGGCGTAAACTCCACCAGGCGGCGACCCACAGCAGCGGGATCACTAACAGCAGATTGGCTGAGAGCACATAGATAAACCAGCTCCAGACCATATAGGAACTTTTTAGCTCCACCGGAATGGTATCCACCACCACAATGGTTAATTTTGGCATCCGCGATGTTGCCGGGTAGACGTTTACTGCCACCGAGTGGGTCATCTCCGCGTCGTCATCATCTTCCCGCACTTCCTGCAACTGTTGCTGTATCGAATGATCTCCACTCAGCAAGAGGCTGGTATCGTTAACATCCGCTTCAATTTCATGAAAACCATTCGATTTCAGCCAGTCAGGCTGGATCATCTTCATCAGCCAGGGCACGTCACGTTGCGCCCATAAAAGCTGCCCGTTCTCATCATAAATTAGCGTCATGGTGGGGCTTTGCTTGTCGATATTTTCGGGTAACTCGACATGCAACTTATTGTTTTCCCACTTCGCAAGGGTATAGAACAGATTGCTCTCGCCACGTAACAGCCGAAACGTAGTTTTATCGAAACTGACGCTATAACCGATCAGCGCGACCATTCCGTAGGCAAGCGAAAGCACCAGTACTACCGCTGCCGTTGCCAACAGAAAACGTACCCGCAGCGAGAGCGGGAAAAAAAGACGCAGTAATTTTTTCATCAGCGCAATTCGAACAGATAGCCCTGGCCGCGAACGGTGGTAATCACTTCTTGGGGATATTGTGCCTGAATTTTTTTGCGCAGACGTCCCATCAGTACATCAATGGTATGGCTTTCCCGCAGCTCCGCATCCGGATAGAGTTGGAGCATTAACGAATCTTTGCTGACCACTTTGCCATTATTGCGTATCAACGTTTCCATAATGGTGTATTCGAACGCGGTCAGTTTGATCACTTCGTCATTAATAGATAATTCACGGCGAGAGAGATCAACCTGAAACGGGGGGAGCGAAATGACCTGTGAAGCCAGACCGCTATTACGCCGCATTAATGCCTGCATTCGCGCCATCACCTCTTCAATATGAAACGGTTTAGTCACATAATCATCAGCACCGGCACTTAATACTTCGACTTTGTCCTGCCAGCTTTCACGGGCGGTTAATACCAGAATCGGCAGTGAAACATCGTTGCTACGCCAGCGGCGAATCAGTGACAGACCGTCCTCGTCTGGCAATCCGAGATCGACAATCGCAATATCCGGTATATGTTCATTGAGATAATAATCGGCTTCTTTGGCATCTTCTGCGTCATCGACCTGATGACCAGCATCCTGAATCTGAACTTTAAGGTGGTGACGTAACAACGCATTGTCTTCAACAACCAGTACGCGCATTTTTATTTCTCCCTGTCTTAATTATTAAAATAGTGTAACGCGATTATGTGGTTATGGGGGTAAACATTAAATAAACCAGCGGGGAGGGGAGGTAAAGTGAAAAAATAAAAAGCGGATAATCTTAATAAGCAGGCCGGACAGCATCGCCATCCGGCACTGATACGAGGTTTATTTCAGCTCATCAACCATCGTGATAGCTCGACCAATATAGTTAGCCGGCGTCATCGCTTTCAGGCGGGCTTTCTCTTCTTCTGGCAACGCCAGACCATCGATAAACTGCTTCATGCCTTCGGCGTCAACGCGCTTACCGCGAGTCAGCTCTTTCAGCTTCTCGTACGGTTTTTCGATGCCATAGCGACGCATAACTGTCTGGATTGGTTCAGCCAGCACTTCCCAGTTGTGATCCAGTTCATCCAGCAGATGGTCACGGTTCACTTCCAGTTTGCTCACGCCTTTCAGGGTGGATTGATATGCAATCAAGGCATAACCGATACCCACGCCGAGGTTACGCAGCACGGTAGAGTCGGTCAGGTCACGCTGCCAGCGGGAAACCGGCAGTTTGCTTGCCAGATGCTGCAATACCGCGTTGGAAAGGCCCAGATTCCCTTCGGAGTTTTCGAAGTCGATCGGGTTAACTTTATGCGGCATGGTGGAAGAACCAATCTCACCAGCAATGGTTTTCTGTTTGAAGTGGTTAAGGGCGATATAACCCCAGACGTCACGGTCAAAGTCGATCAGAATAGTGTTGAAGCGCGCAACGCAATCAAACAGTTCGGCAATGTAGTCGTGCGGTTCGATCTGGGTGGTGTACGGGTTCCACTGAATACCCAGCGAGGTGACGAACTCTTCGCTGAACTGATGCCAGTCAACTTCCGGGTAAGCGGCGATGTGGGCGTTATAGTTACCGACCGCGCCGTTGATTTTGCCGAGGATCTCCACCTGGTTAAGCTGGCGGTACTGGCGCTCCATACGGTAGGCGACGTTTGCCATCTCTTTACCGATGGTTGACGGCGTGGCTGGCTGACCGTGGGTACGAGACAGCAGCGGGATATCGCGATACTGAACGGCGAGATCTTTAATGCCATCAATCAGTTGACGCCAGTATGGCAGGATCACTTCATCACGCGCGGTTTTCAGCATTAATGCGTGGGAGAGGTTATTGATATCTTCCGAAGTACAGGCAAAGTGGATGAATTCAGAAACCGCGTGCAGTTCCGGGATCTCCGCCACTTTTTCTTTCAGGAAATACTCAACCGCTTTAACGTCGTGGTTAGTGGTACGCTCGATAGTTTTGATGCGCGCCGCATCTTCTTCGCTGAAACTGGCGACGATTGCATCAAGGTAACCGATTGCGTCGGCAGCAAAAGCAGGAACTTCCTTGATCGCTGCGTGCGCGGCCAGTTTTTGCAGCCAACGTACTTCAACTTGTACACGGAATTTCAGCAAACCATATTCGCTGAAAATCCCGCGCAGCGCGCTGACTTTATCGCCGTAGCGTCCATCGACAGGGGAAACGGCGGTCAGTGAGGATAATTCCATAGATCACAACTCCGGGGTTAAATGAGCAAGAATTTGTTTTGCCTGAGTGGTCAGGCGATTACGAGAAAACATCAGTTGCAGACGTCCGCCGCCGACCTGGTGCCAGAGCACGGCGGCGCGAATGCCTGCCAGCAGGGTTGCGCGAACTTTCGCCTGCACTTGTGGGCTTTGCAGTACAGCAGGGGAACCGGTGACCTGAATGCGCGGGCCAAGCGGGCTAATCACATCAACATAGATAGCAGCCATCGCGCTCATCAGCGTTTCGGACTGTAAATCGAAGTGTTCGAGCTGGCGTTGCAGGCCGTTGATCCGGTTGCCCAGAGTGTCGAGCGCGCCTTTCGCTGAGGAGAGTTTGCGCTCAAGCACCATCAAGCTGAGTGTGTAGCGGGTTAATTCGGCGTTTAAGCCCTGGCGACTGCTGGCATTGAGCACGCCGAGCAGGGTTTCCAGCCCGACGCGCAGGTTGGCTTCGCTACCGCCAAAAACCGCCAGCGTCGAGCTGGGGTTCATATCAATAATACTGTTGAGTGAGACGTGTAGCGCATCGGCATCACAATGCCCCTGGTGAGCGAGTTGTTGCACCAGGCGTGCCGACTGACAAATACCGGCCAGGGCGAGGGTGATGTCATAGTAATTCTTTGCCACGTTCACTGCTTCCTTGTTTTAAGTAAAGATAATAATCAGACCGGCAGCGGCAGACGCTGCTCAATAATACCGCCACCGAGGCACACTTCACCGTTATAGAAGACGGCAGACTGGCCCGGCGTCACGGCGGCAACCGGTTCATCGAAAATCACTTCAATGCGATCATCGTCCAGCGCCTTGACGGTGCAAGGGATATCGGTCTGGCGATAGCGGGTTTTTACCGTGCAACGCATAGTGCCGGTGAATGGTTCGCGATCGACCCAGTGCAACTGCTGGGCAATCAACCCGACAGACATCAGCCGCGGGTGTTCATGGCCCTGAGCGACAACCAGAATGTTGTTTTCGACGTCTTTGTCCACCACATACCACGGTTCTTCGGTACCTTCTTTGGTGCCACCGATACCCAGACCTTTACGCTGACCGAGAGTGTGATACATCAGCCCCTGGTGCTCACCAATTTCATCGCCATCGACGGTAATGATTTTGCCCGGTTGCGCCGGGAGATAACGACCCAGGAACTCGCGGAATTTACGTTCGCCAATGAAGCAAATGCCGGTAGAGTCTTTTTTCTTCGCGGTGACCAGACCAAGATCTTCAGCAATCTTACGCACCTGCGGTTTTTCCAGTTCGCCGACCGGGAACAGGCTTTGCGCAATCTGCTCATGGCTGAGCGTATAAAGGAAGTAGCTCTGGTCTTTATTGCTGTCCAGACCACGCAGCAGGCGGCTCTTGCCATCGACATCGGCCCGACGTACGTAATGACCGGTAGCGATATAATCGGCACCTAAATCTTCGGCGGCAAATTCGAGGAAGGCTTTAAATTTGATCTCTTTGTTGCACAGAATATCCGGATTCGGCGTGCGACCGGCTTTATATTCGGCAAGGAACAGTTCGAAGACGTTGTCCCAGTACTCGGCAGCAAAGTTAACGGTGTGCAGTTCAATGCCGAGCTTGTCGCAGACAGCCTGGGCATCAGCCAGATCCGCTGCCGCTGTGCAATATTCCTCACCGTCGTCTTCTTCCCAGTTCTTCATAAACAGGCCTTCGACCTGATATCCCTGTTGTTGCAACAGCCAGGCAGAAACGGAGGAATCGACACCGCCGGACATGCCGACGATTACTTTTTTTGCGGTTTCAGACATTGGATCACTCACGACATTGAACTTCAAGGCGGCGTATTCTATCACGCAGCCTTTTAGATGACACCCTTTGTAAAAGGCCAGTTAAAATCGCCAATCATCTCCAGCGGATAACGTTGCCCGCTTTGATAACAACGAATACTTTCCGCCACCAGCGGCGAACGAAGATTTGACGCCTGTAAAATTTCTTCGGCGCTGACCCAACGGCAGCAGTCGATATCGCTGTCATGAGGCTGGGTCGGGCATATTTGCTCAAGCTCAATGGCAAAGAGGAAACGCAAAAACGGCGTTTTATCTGGCGCAATCCACTGATGCATACGAATAAAGTGTTGCGGCTGCGCGCTGATGCCGGTTTCTTCCCACAGTTCACGGGCGGCGGCTTCCACTAAGGTTTCATCGGCTTCCAGATGCCCGGCAGGTTGGTTCCATAACGCTTTACCATTAATCGTCTCTTCAACGACTAAAAATTTGCCTTCTGCGTGCACCACGCAAGCAACGGTAACGTGCGGTTTAAACATTTTGCATCCTTAATCTGTCACTTCTCGCCATTCACCATTGGCAAGATTATCCAAAGAGTAATCACCCATCGCATAGCGAATCAGTCGCAGCGTGGGGAAGCCAACATGGGCGGTCATGCGGCGCACCTGGCGATTACGTCCTTCATATAAGGTGATCTTCAGCCAGCTGGTGGGAATACTTTTGCGTTCACGAATTGGTGGATTCCGCGGCCATAACCACGCGGGTTCGTCAACCAGCTCCGCGCCGGCGGGCAGGGTAGGGCCATCATTTAAGGTTACGCCATTGCGCAAGGCTTCAAGTGCGTCTTGTGTGGGAATACCTTCCACCTGCACATAATAGATTTTTCCGGTGCGTTTACCCGGCTGGGTTAAACGCGCCTGCAACGCGCCGTTATTGGTCAGCACCAGCAACCCTTCGCTATCGCGGTCAAGGCGACCTGCTGCATAAACACCCTGAACCGGGATGAATTCTTTTAATGTTTTGCGTCCGGCTTCATCGGTGAACTGCGGAAGAACATCGTAGGGTTTATTGAACAGGATCACACGCGTGGGCTGGTTTTCAGGTTTACGCCTGGTAGAACGTTGCGAGCTGAATCGCTTAACCTGGTGATTTCTAAAAGAAGTTTTTTGCATAGTATTTTCAGAGATTATGAATTGCCGCATTATAGCCTAATAACGCGCATCTTTCATGACGGCAAACAATAGGGTAGTATTGACAAGCCAATTACAAATCATTAACAAAAAATTGCTCTAAAGCATCCGTATCGCAGGACGCAAACGCATATGCAACGTGGTGGCAGACGAGCAAACCAGTAGCGCTCGAAGGAGAGGTGAATGGAAAGTAAAGTAGTTGTTCCGGCACAAGGCAAGAAGATCACCCTGCAAAACGGCAAACTCAACGTTCCTGAAAATCCGATTATCCCTTACATTGAAGGTGATGGAATCGGTGTAGATGTAACCCCAGCCATGCTGAAAGTGGTCGACGCTGCAGTCGAGAAAGCCTATAAAGGCGAGCGTAAAATCTCCTGGATGGAAATTTACACCGGTGAAAAATCCACACAGGTTTATGGTCAGGACGTCTGGCTGCCTGCTGAAACTCTTGATCTGATTCGTGAATATCGCGTTGCCATTAAAGGTCCGCTGACCACTCCGGTTGGTGGCGGTATTCGCTCTCTGAACGTTGCCCTGCGCCAGGAACTGGATCTCTACATCTGCCTGCGTCCGGTACGTTACTATCAGGGCACTCCAAGCCCGGTTAAACACCCTGAACTGACCGATATGGTTATCTTCCGTGAAAACTCGGAAGACATTTATGCGGGTATCGAATGGAAAGCAGACTCTGCCGACGCCGAGAAAGTGATTAAATTCCTGCGTGAAGAGATGGGGGTGAAGAAAATTCGCTTCCCGGAACATTGTGGTATCGGTATTAAGCCGTGTTCGGAAGAAGGCACCAAACGTCTGGTTCGTGCAGCGATCGAATACGCAATTGCTAACGATCGTGACTCTGTGACTCTGGTGCACAAAGGCAACATCATGAAGTTCACCGAAGGAGCGTTTAAAGACTGGGGCTACCAGCTGGCGCGTGAAGAGTTTGGCGGTGAACTGATCGACGGTGGCCCGTGGCTGAAAGTTAAAAACCCGAACACTGGCAAAGAGATCGTCATTAAAGACGTGATTGCTGATGCATTCCTGCAACAGATCCTGCTGCGTCCGGCTGAATATGATGTTATCGCCTGTATGAACCTGAACGGTGACTACATTTCTGACGCCCTGGCAGCGCAGGTTGGCGGTATCGGTATCGCCCCTGGTGCAAACATCGGTGACGAATGCGCCCTGTTTGAAGCCACCCACGGTACTGCGCCGAAATATGCCGGTCAGGACAAAGTAAATCCTGGCTCTATTATTCTCTCCGCTGAGATGATGCTGCGCCACATGGGTTGGACCGAAGCGGCTGACTTAATTGTTAAAGGTATGGAAGGCGCAATCAACGCGAAAACCGTAACCTATGACTTCGAGCGTCTGATGGATGGCGCTAAACTGCTGAAATGTTCAGAGTTTGGTGACGCGATCATCGAAAACATGTAATGCCGTAGTTTGTTAAATTTATTAACGGGAGCGTAACGCTCCCGTTGTTTTTTGTTAGGCTGCTAACGGTTATCAAAATTTTATCAAAAAAAGTTATCAAAACCCCTCGGTAGTTTTGGGGTAGGCTGGCCGGTCAGGTGGTAGTTCTACTACTAGTCTCCCACATAGATATTCCTTAGCTTTTTATTATTGCTGGCGGACGCTCGTTAATATTTAAGGTCTTCATTGATTAAGACATCCCCAAAGTTAGTTATGTATTCACTGTTATTAGGACAATTATGAATTACCACTCCTTACACCCGCTCAAATATTGTTAAATTGCCGGTTTTGTATCAACTACTCACCCGGGACTCGCCAGGGGACAGCCAACAGGCATTGGGTGCAATCACCTTAGCGTTCAGGTACATGCGGAATGTAAAAAAGGCCGCGAGCGCGGCCCCTTCACATACATCTTTAGTACTGAGACTGTTTAACCTAGGGAATTATTATCGTATTATATTGCATTACAACTCCCAACAGTGACATATGAACTTCCTGCTTTACTCCACGACTTTAATATTTCAAGGCCATGTGAAGAACATATTTCTTGCACTGCGAGTTCATCGAGTAATCCATAGTAAGAAACACTTTTTGAATTTTTGTAAATGTATCCGTAAAGATGTTTTCTTCCTGTTTCGTATTTTTTGAAGTATGAGCTTTTATATTGATTTACAATAAGAGTCTCACCTCCTGATTTTAGTAATCTCTTGATGCTAAGAACTATTTTGTCGATTGTATCCCGACAAGGAACGGCAGAGAGAACATTAGAGCAAAGGATGAAATCGTAACCCCCAATTATTTTGTCGACATCCTCGAAAGCAACTGTATTTGCATTTTTATAATATCGTGGGACATAGTCAATAATTTTAGTTTTAATTCCTCTAATAATTTGCTCTCTTTCAAGTTGCCTTTTCGAGTCTAGAAAAGTAACTTCATCAAATTTACTGATTAATTCATCAGAATATCTAAGTTTTCCGCAGCCAAAATCAAGGGCGTGGCCATTTTTCTCAATGCTTCTAATATACTCGCAAAGATATCTAGAGGGCATCGTATGAGGTTTTGCTGCATTCTCTGAGCGAATATTAACTCCGTGCATATTATAGTTCAAAGCAAGTACCATTCAATTAATGTTATTTTTAGTGAAAAATTCTTTTATTTTATCGTCCGGGATTTTTCCGACTTGACTTTCAGTTCTGGGCTTAACTGTCAAAGCAAAGATAATACCACTCACTGAGAATGATAAAATTACAAAAAAGAATAAAGACAGCAAAGAACCTTCAACATGAAAAATATCCATTTGTTTGCAAAAAAAGATTATTAGGAAGGAAATTAATGCAATTATCGAAAATTCAAAAAATATCCAAAAATAGTATACTTTATTCCAGAAGAGTTCAATATAATGTTTGTCTTCAATTTTTCTTACTTCAGGGTAATATAGATTGCTCATTACATTGTGAGCTTCATCTTTATTTAATTTTCTGTTGACTCCAGCTCTCCGTGATAACGGTTTTATAATTAGATGCTTATCCCAAAGATATCGCACCCGAAGTAGTTTGGCTGCATTGTTATGTAGGTCTAACGCACCGCTAATTAAATATGCAAAAATCGCAAAAGCACAAGGTAATATACCAAAAGATAGTGCCCAATTAATAAAGCTCTCATGATCTTTAATAGGTGGGACATACTTGGTTGGTAATGTTATTAAAGGGATGTATTCGTAAATAACTAGAAGTATGCAATATATTAGCGTATTTAAGAAAGTTGCTTTATGAAGTTTAGGCAACATTTCATTATAATTTTTGGGGGGTTCGAACATATTATTCACCTGAGTCACGCTTTAGGATAGTGTAATGGTAATATTTAATTAAGTGTCATTATATACTTTTCAGTAGGTTAGTTACAATTTTTTGTATCTGTTCAGGCTGACCTAGCTTCGCTGACAGACAATATTGTGATCAGTAGCACGTATCGAGGAGGAGTAGCGCTACAAATTTGACGCTGGGTGAGAATCTGAAATTGATAGAAATGAAATAATGAAATAATGAAATAATGAAATGATGAAATGATGAAATGATGAAATGATGAAATGATGAAATGATGACAGAGTGTCCAGTGGGCACGGATGGTGTCTTACGACATGCTTACCTTAATCGTTCCCAGTGTGCCTATAGCAGATATTCTAAACATGTCGATAATTCATTACGCATATAGTATCGAACATAGAAAAAACTGAAGATTCATCTTATTTTGTATATACTACCTAGCCCAACAATGTAGAGGTTAACGAAAAATGCGCTCACCAATTTGTCATCTTTTCTCAGCAATTAATTCATCACCATTTAAGATTGCACCAGAGAAGGAGCAAGATCTTAAAACGATAGTTGACGACAAAAAAATTATAATTTCAGTTGTGAGTGAACCTGGTTTTAATATCCGAGTCAGGAAGAATGAGAGTAATAATTCACATGAAATAGTTCTAACAGTAGCTTCACTTGAATATATTTGGGCATTTTCCAATTTCTTTTGGGTTTTTACGCAAGAGTACTCCAAATCTCAGAAAAATAATGATGAGCACTTTGATTTAACAGGAAAAAATAGGCTTAAAAAGTCTGATGAACTTCTTAAATGGGCAAGGAAAAACTTGCAAACAACAGGTTGCGAATCATGGCCTAAAAAATGTCCCAAGCCAGAAGCATATTTACAAGGAAGCGAAGACTCACAAGTTGCTAGCGAGATATTTCTTTGTGCTATTGCTTGGATTCTTCATCATGAAATAAGTCATGTTGTTTTACAGCATCCATTGGTCACTACAGCATTCTCCACTCAAGAGGAGCGTGAAGCAGATTCACATGCTACAAAATGGATATTAGGCAACCTGTATGAATCCGCTCCTGAATTAAAGAAACGTGCACTTGGCATTGCTACGGCAGTGCTTTGTATACAAAGCTTAGAAGTTGAAAATTACTTCTGTTTACAAAATACACACCCAGCTGCATATGAGCGTATATATTCGAATATTTCATGCTACCCTGTCGGAAATGAAGAGTTGATTGAAGCTCTATGTACAGTGATGCTTCAATATCTTTTCCATGGCAAAAATATCAATGTGAATCTAGATGGGGAGTCCTTTTCATCGATTTTAGGTGATCTTCTCTGTGATATTTCACGTCTTACCAGTAACTGATATGGCTGTCCGCCGCTCGCTTAAAGTGGACTTTTTAGTTTTTATCATGTGCGGTGAGAAATTCAATGTGGCGTTGAGATGCTTAAAGGTTCACAACGCTACTTTGCTCCATCCTTTACCTCGATCATCATGATAACGATCGGTTTGTTGTTGTGTTTTATGACCAAGTAGTTTTTGTGTGTCTAACCCCTGTTCTTTATACAGACGTTCAGATAAAGACCTTTGCTCATGGAATGTCGCAGGTGAACCCTCTCCCCAGTCAATTCTTGCTAAATCTCTCGCTTTACTAAAATTCATCGTCAATGTATTGGCTTTAACCTGCGCTCCGCGCTCTGCTTGTGAAGTTGAACGAAAAAAATGCACTAAGTATGCACTGACTGCATAGTCACGGCAGCGGGCTACTACATCGCGTAAACTCCAGTTAATCGCATTGAGGCGAAGAGAAAGAGGAATTGCGATTTTGCTCCCGGTCTTTTCCTGAATGACATGAAGATGATCATCCCAAATATCGCTAAATTTCATACGCGAAATATCACCTAACCGCTGACCAGTAACCAGCGCTAACAGCATGGCATTTCCCATGTAACGATGAGTAGCGTCTGCGATATCGAAGATTTTTTTCCATTCTTCAAGGCTCAGCCGTTGTCGGGTAATTTTTCTTCTTGGTTGTTTAGTGGCTAATGCTGGGTTATAGCCAGGAGGTACTTCTCCGTAGTGCTGCGCCTCTTTGAAAACATCAATCAGGACGGAGCGAACTACTTGTGCCATTCTTGGCCGCCCAGCGGCGATATACTCATCAAGCAATTGTGCTATATCTCTGACATCAACGGCTGAGATCAACTTCATTCCTGCTCGTTCTCTGAGCAAGGATACTGGTTTAGCTTTTTGTTTATAGGTGTTGAGTCTTATATCACCACTTTTAAGCCTGTCATCCTGGATCGCTTGATAGCGATCTAACCAGGTTGACGTTGTGATAGCCTTTCCTTTGCTGGTTGCGATCCTGTCACTGATAGCCAGAATCTGCCGGGTTCTTTGTTCAGCCAGGCGAGTGTTGGCCTCAGTGGCAATAGCGATAGCTTCAGCTTCGTTTGTTCCCAAAGCATGGAATTTTCCTGTCACTGGATGCTTATACCGCCAATAGACTTTATTTACCTTCCTACTATAAAGCGGATATAAGTTAGGGACTGAAACATTATTCTTACGCGGTCTGGCTGCCATTACTCAAAATCCGTTGCAAAAGTAATGAGTCATTTTTCTTGATTACAGGTGTTACCAACTCCCCAACTAACTCGGCGTCCTCACGCACTCGCCATAACCGGCCTTGTTTCATGGCCGGTGGACAAAATAAATTCTGCTTAGCATAACGACGCAATGTGGACACACTTGGAGGATTACTTCTGTATTTTTCAGCAGCCCATTCTTCAAGAGTTAACATTTGAAGCATATGCGATCACCTTATTACTACACTAACTGCTTAGTCTCAGCATATCGACCCTGCACGGTCGGTTAGTTTCTCCACAAAACAGAGAAGAGCACCTGTGGCCACAGCTATCAGGATGGGTCGGGTTATTAACCCGTCATCCGGGGATACTCTTCTCTGTTTTGTAAAAAGGGCGGTACCAGAAAGGACTAAGGAAAAAACTGGTACCGCCAAGACTACACACAGCATAAAGTTGTGGTGTCGGGTGCCCCCGGTGCCTGGCGAAGGTTGCACACCAGGCGGGTGGGTATCCACAGAAGGTCGATTGTCAGCCTCAACCTTAACCCGCGTGCGCTGAGCCGCATTCACCACAACGCTAAGGATTCTCTCTGGTTGAAAATACTTAGCTGTTATGTGCCTGTCTTTTCACCACTTCAGGCTCGGTGGTATGCTGGAGTTCTCACACAGCCAGCAAGCAAGGAAACTTAATGAACCAGTTTTATGTTCACGTTCGTCTATTTGAAGACACAGCCGAACAGCCAAAAAAATTTGAAGAATTAATGCTTAACTTTCTGTACCAGAAAACAGTTAAAGAGTCTGACGATAGCTGCTGCAGACTGATTCCAGAGGGATATATCCTCAAAAGTACAATGAACTGCCAACAAATCCTTGATCAAACATTTTCAATTGCTAACAGTGCCGGTGTTGACGCAAATATATTTGTCTGTAAATTTGAACAAAGCGCATGCTTACTTCCGTCTGCTTCCTTAGTTGGTAACGATTTCGTTCATTACGATCTTACGCCTAAGCCCATCAAGCTCGATTCTTAAAGCCTTAACCATTGTGTCGTGATAAACACGGCTCACCTTCTCTCCATTGCATGGCAGAGGGGTGAGTGTGTTAGCCATGAAATTCATGAACTCGGTTCGACCAGGGGCTTGCGCCCCGCAAGTCTTTAATGCCTGTTTTGCTAACAAAATGCGGGCCTCAGTGCCTGCATTTGGCTCTATCTGCTGCAAACGTTTAGCGTCTTCCAGCAACAATGCGATCACATGCTTCAAATTCTGCTCATTCATCTATTCTCTCCACTGAAATCATCCGCTAACGAATCATCCCGGTCTTCGTACGTACCGGGCGGGCTACTTCGTGGGCGTCCTGCCTGTTTGTTGTTTCTCTTGGGTACATTATGTATCTCAAAGGTACATTGTCAAGTATAAAAAAACCTGCCGAAGCAGGTTCATAAACATTGATTAGGCTTTGATTTTGTATCTTCTTGGTTTTCCTGAGAAAATCACAGTACCAATTATAGAGCAATTACCGTTGATCTTAATGTAAGGCTCAGGCCAGTTTGGGTTTAACGCTTTGAGATAACGCTGTGTCCCATCTTCTATCAACCTTTTGAAGGTGGTTTCACCTGTATCGTGCATCAATGCAATAACGTCGTCACCGTGGCAGGCAGGTACTTCAGGATCGACAAAAATCATGTCTCCCGGGCGGTACTCATCAATCATTGAATCACCTATTACCCGCAAGATATAAGTCATTTCCCCACAGGGTACAGGGCAGGGATACGTTTCTGCTGTGCTCAAATCAACCTCAGAATATCCAACTTCTTTCCATGCTCCGGCCTGTACCCATGATATGACAGGGACTAATGTGATTTGTTTATTAGTGATTGAAACATCAGGTTTTTTTGTGATGTTCGTTGTCTGGTGTTCTTGATCGAGCCATCCTACAGGCAGGTCGAAACATTTTTCGATGTGTCGTGCCATGCTGTCACCGATATTTTTAGTAGCACCATCTCCCATAAACCTGCTGGTCTGGGTTGGCTCGCGATCAATCATAGTGGCAAAGGAAGAATTCCCGCCAACACCATCTCTCAGTTTTCTGGCGTTAGACCGCCGGATGTCATGGATTGTTTTCATAACGAAATTAAAACCCTTGTACCGTTAAGGTACAAGTATCTTGAAGGTTCATTTCAATCATGTAATATGTACACCGGAGGTACATATTGTATGAAAGCGTATTGGGACTCTTTAACCAAAGAACAGCAGGGCGAGTTGGCCGGAAAAGTTGGCTCAACACCTGGCTACTTACGGCTGGTTTTCAATGGCTATAAAAAAGCCAGTTTTGTGCTGGCTAAAAAACTTGAGCAATACACATCAGGTGCAATTACGAAATCTGACTTAAGACCGGATATCTATCCGAAAGATTAGCAGAACACTTTCAATTTTTAACCACAGAACGATGAGGCTAATCGTGGGTAAGCATCACTGGAAAATAGAAAAACAGCCTGAGTGGTACGTGAAAGCTGTCAGAAAAACTATCGCGGCGTTGCCGAGTGGTTACGCTGAAGCGGCTGACTGGCTCGATGTAACAGAAAACGCTTTATTCAACCGCCTTCGTGCAGATGGCGATCAGATTTTCCCGCTGGGATGGGCAATGGTTTTACAGCGTGCTGGTGGCACTCACTTCATTGCTGATGCTGTGGCGCAGTCTGCAAATGGCGTCTTTGTGTCTCTTCCTGACGTCGAGGATGTGGACAACGCCGATATTAACCAGCGTCTGCTGGAAGTCATTGAACAGATCGGCAGTTATTCAAAACAGATTCGTTCAGCAATCGAAGACGGTGTAGTGGAACCGCATGAGAAGACAGCAATTAACGACGAGCTGTATCTCTCAATTTCGAAGCTGCAGGAGCATGCAGCACTTGTCTACAAAATTTTTTGCATTTCAGAAAGTAATGACGCCCGCGAGTGTGCAGCTCCGGGCGTCGTGGCGTCGATTGCTTCTGGTTGTGGAGAAACTAACGCATGAACAGTTTAACAACACACTACCGTCGCTCGCAACTGATTGCGCTTCCTGTACCGGGTGGAAAAGCGAAGGTGGAATATTGCTATGCAGTGAATGTACCAGGTGACAGGGAAATTGTAACCCACAGCTTTGCAGAGTGGGCTGTGGGTGATTTCAACCGGCAGAAGGAGACAGTCCTTTGCGACAAGTTAACCGCTGGTTCAAAGATCACTACGGAGTGCCCGTCAGAGTCATTCGTTGGGAGCCGGAAACACAACGGGTTATCTACCTCCGCGAAGGTTATGAGCATGAATGCTTCAGCCCGCTCGAACAGTTTCGTCGTAAATTCAGGGAAATAGAGGTCGGTCATGAGCACTAAATTAACCGGCTATGTATGGGATGGTTGCGCTGCATCAGGCATGAAGTTATCCAGCGTGGCAATTATGGCCCGCCTGGCTGATTTCAGTAATGACGAAGGTGTGTGCTGGCCATCAATTGAAACCATTGCCCGTCAGATTGGCGCGGGGATGAGTACCGTCAGAACGGCTATCGCACGGCTGGAAGCAGAAGGCTGGTTAACGCGTAAGGCGCGTCGCCAGGGTGATGGTTCATCACCCCACTGTGCCGTGGTGGATGAATATCACGAGCACGCCACAGATGCGCTTTACACCACGATGCTTACCGGGATGGGGGCGCGACGCCAGCCACTGATGTGGGCCATTACCACCGCCGGGTACAACATTGAGGGGCCGTGCTACGACAAACGGCGGGAAGTCATCGAGATGCTCAACGGCTCGGTGCCAAACGATGAACTGTTCGGGATCATCTATACCGTTGATGAAGGTGACGACTGGACCGACCCGCAGGTGCTGGAAAAAGCCAATCCAAATATTGGCGTGTCGGTTTATCGCGAATTTTTGTTAAGTCAGCAGCAGCGTGCGAAAAATAACGCCCGTCTGGCAAACGTCTTTAAAACAAAACACCTCAATATCTGGGCGTCGGCGCGTTCGGCGTATTTCAACCTGGTGAGCTGGCAGAGCTGCGAGGATAAATCACTGACCCTTGAGCAGTTCGAGGGGCAGCCGTGCATTCTGGCCTTTGACCTGGCGCGTAAGCTGGATATGAACAGCATGGCGCGACTTTATACCCGCGAGATTGACGGTAAAACGCATTACTACAGTGTGGCCCCGCGTTTCTGGGTACCGTATGACACGGTGTACAGCGTCGAGAAAAATGAAGATCGCCGGACAGCCGAACGCTTTCAGAAATGGGTGGAAATGGGCGTTCTGACCGTTACCGATGGTGCGGAGGTGGATTATCGCTACATCCTCGAAGAGGCCAAAGCGGCGAACAAAATCAGCCCGGTCAGTGAGTCACCCATCGACCCCTTCGGGGCGACCGGGCTGTCACATGACCTTGCTGATGAAGACCTGAACCCCGTCACCATCATTCAGAACTACACCAACATGTCCGATCCGATGAAAGAGCTGGAAGCGGCGATTGAATCGGGGCGCTTTCATCATGACGGCAATCCCATCATGACCTGGTGTATCGGCAACGTGGTCGGCAAAACCATTCCGGGTAACGATGATGTGGTGAAGCCCGTCAAGGAGCAGGCGGAAAACAAAATCGATGGTGCAGTTGCGCTGATTATGGCGGTTGGCAGAGCCATGCTGTACGAGAAAGAAGACACGCTGTCTGATCACATTGAGTCCTACGGGATCCGCTCGCTTTAACTGAGGTAATTATGATCATGCTGATTCTCGCGCCTCTGGTGGGCGTGCTGGGTGCGCTTTTGCTGGCGTATGGTGCCTGGCTGATTTATCCCCCGGCGGGTTTTGTTGTTGCCGGGGCGCTGTGCCTGTTCTGGTCGTGGCTGGTGGCGCGATATCTCGACCGTACACAGTCGTCTGTCGGCGGAGGTAAATAGTGTTCTTTTCGGGATTATTTCAACGAAAAAGTGACGCACCGGTGACCACGCCAGCAGAGCTGGCGGATGCCATCGGGCTGTCGTATGACACCTATACCGGAAAGCAGATCAGCAGTCAGCGGGCTATGCGACTGACGGCGGTTTTTTCCTGCGTCAGAGTGCTGGCAGAGTCGGTCGGGATGTTGCCCTGCAATCTGTATCACCTGAACGGCAGCCTGAAGCAGAGAGCCACCGGCGAACGTCTGCATAAACTGATCTCCACGCATCCCAATGGCTATATGACGCCGCAGGAGTTCTGGGAGCTGGTGGTCACCTGTCTGTGCCTGAGGGGAAACTTTTACGCCTACAAAGTGAAAGCATTTGGCGAAGTGGCTGAACTGCTGCCCGTCGATCCCGGCTGTGTGGTATATGCGCTGGGAAGGTGTCAGCGATGGCCTGAAGGTGACCGCCGGGAGTGTTATTCAGCGCGATGACCTGGTGCAGTACACGACAACTGACGATGCAACCAGCTCCGGTGGTGTCCTGCGCGTGCCGATCGCCTGCTCAAGTGCAGGTGCGGTCGGTAACGCTGACGACGGTACGGCATTAATCCTGGTCACGCCGGTGAATGGTCTGCCGTCTTCCGGTGTGGCTGACACCCTGACAGGCGGATTTGATACTGAAGAGCTGGAAACGTGGCGCGCCCGCGTCATTGAGCGGTATTACTGGACGCCGCAGGGCGGGGCTGACGGGGACTATGTCGTCTGGGCTAAAGAAGTGCCCGGCATTACCCGCGCATGGACATACCGTCACTTGATGGGAACGGGAACTGTCGGTGTGATGATTGCCAGCAGTGACCTGATTAATCCCATTCCGGAAGAATCAACGGAAACGGCGGCAAGACAACATATCGGGCCACTGGCCCCGGTGGCAGGCTCTGATTTGTATGTGTTCAGGCCGGTGGCACATACGGTGGATTTTCATATCCGCGTGACGCCGGACACACCAGAAATACGGGCTGCCATTACCGCGGAGTTGCGTTCGTTCCTGCTGCGTGATGGTTATCCGCAGGGAGAACTCAAGGTATCGCGTATCAGTGAGGCGATTTCCGGTGCGAACGGGGAATACAGCCATCAGTTGCTTGCACCGGTGGACAATATCTCCATTGCGAAAAACGAACTGGCGGTACTGGGGACGATTTCATGGACGTGACAAACGATGATTACATCCGCCTGTTATCGGCACTGTTGCCGCCCGGTCCGGTGTGGTCAGCCAGCGATCCGGCGATTGCCGGTGCGGCACCGTCATTAACCCGTGTTCATCAGCGTGCGGATGCCCTGATGCGGGAGCTGGATCCGCGCACCACCACTGAACTGATAAACCGCTGGGAGCGTCTGTGCGGTCTGCCGGATGAATGTATTCCGGCGGGAACGCAGACCCTTCGCCAGCGTCAGCAACGGCTGGATGCGAAGGTTAACCTGGCGGGCGGCATCAACGAGGATTTTTATCTTGCACAGCTTGCTGCCCTGGGCAGACCAGATGCCACCATCACGCGATACGACAAAAGCACTTTCACCTGCTCATCGGCCTGTACTGACGCGGTGAATGCGCCGGAATGGCGGTATTACTGGCAGGTCAACATGCCAGCCACCACCAACTCCACCTGGATGACATGTGGCGATCCCTGTGATTCCGCACTGCGTATCTGGGGTGACACCGTTGTCGAGTGTGTGCTTAACAAACTCTGCCCGTCGCATACCTACGTAATTTTTAAATATCCGGAGTAATCCATGCATCGTATAGACACGAAAACCGCGCAGAAGGATAAGTTCGGCGCGGGTAAGAACGGTTTTACCCGTGGTAACCCCCAGACCGGCACGCCTGCCACCGATCTGGATGATGACTACTTTGACATGTTGCAGGAGGAACTTTGCAGCGTGGTGGAGGCATCCGGTGCCAGCCTGGAGAAGGGGCGGCACGACCAGTTACTTACCGCACTTCGCGCGCTGCTGTTAAGCCGCAAGAATCCGTTTGGCGATATCAAATCGGATGGCACTGTGCAAACGGCTCTCGAAAACCTTGGTTTGGGAGAAGGCTCTGCATTACCTGTTGGTGTCCCGGTTCCGTGGCCTTCAGCCACTCCGCCAACAGGCTGGCTGAAATGCAATGGTGCCGCTTTTTCTGCTGAAGAATACCCGGAACTGGCAAAGGCTTATCCGACAAATAAATTGCCTGATTTACGTGGTGAGTTTATTCGTGGCTGGGATGACGGGCGGGGGATTGATACAGGTCGCTCTATTTTAAGTATTCAGGGGTATGCAACGGAGGATCATGCTCATGGATTACCGTCAAGATCCACGATTGTGACTGATGCAACGATTAATTTCTATTTTGATGAAATATGGGTAAATAGTGGCACTGACATTATCAAAAGAGGAAACACAAACGATGCCGGATTACCAGCCCCGGATTATGGAACCTTTAAAACATATAAACAATCAGTGGATGGTTTAGGTGCCGCAGCCTCAGAAACGCGTCCGCGTAATATTGCATTTAACTATATCGTGAGGGCAGCCTGATGCATAAAGCAATATTAAATAGTGACCTTATTGCAACAAAGGCAGGGGATGTTACCGTTTATAACTACGATGGTGAAACACGGGAATATATTTCCACTTCAAATGAATATCTTGCCGTTGGTGTCGGCATTCCGGCATGTTCCTGTTTAGATGCCCCTGGTACACATAAGGCTGGTTATGCAATCTGCCGTTCTGCAGATTTTAACTCATGGGAATATGTGCCAGACCATCGCGGTGAAACGGTCTATAGCACCAAAACTGGAGAATCAAAAGAAATCAAAGCTCCGGGTGATTACCCTGAAAATACAACCACTATCGCCCCTTTATCTCCATACGATAAATGGGATGGTGAGAAATGGGTGACCGATACTGAAGCACAGCATAGCGCCGCAGTAGACGCGGCAGAAGCACAGCGCCAGTCACTGATTGATGCTGCAATGGCTTCCATTAGTCTGATTCAACTGAAATTGCAGGCCGGACGTAAACTGACGCAGGCAGAAACAACCAGACTTAACGCTGTGCTGGATTACATTGACGCGGTGACGGCA
>OEPP01000060.1_pt1 | contig 26031 bp, 17 predicted proteins | sample 1539271 | NCBI WGS metagenome assembly OEPP01 (sample SAMN02393684, study PRJEB22366) | soil metagenome | biome: freshwater stream | place: Canada: Laurel Creek, Waterloo, ON | reverse complement strand
GTGACATACGGATTAACAGTCCGCCGTTCTACCGACTGAACTACAGAGGAATCGTTGTTGAGGCACATCTTAACGGCGAAAAATCTTTTGTCAAACCCGATTTTTAAATTCCCCAACTGTTTGCCGTTTCTATCAACAGTTTGTTGCATTTGCAGACAATTTGTTGGCGAAAATCTTTGCAGCTTTGCTGATTCTCCCTCATTATTTGAAATGTGGTTTCACTTTCTGCAATTAAGGTCGGCTTTGAATATCTCCTCTGCTTTACGCCAGGTTGTTCACGGCACTCGCTGGCACGCTAAACGCAAGAGCTACAAAGTGTTGTTCTGGCGCGAGATAACCCCGCTTGCTGTTCCTATCTTCATGGAGAATGCCTGTGTCCTGTTGATGGGGGTTCTGAGCACTTTTCTGGTCAGCTGGCTGGGAAAAGATGCGATGGCCGGCGTGGGATTGGCGGACAGCTTCAATATGGTCATTATGGCTTTTTTTGCTGCTATCGATCTTGGTACTACTGTCGTTGTGGCATTTAGTCTCGGTAAGCGGGATCGACGACGAGCGAGGGTGGCGACGCGGCAGTCATTGGTGATCATGACGTTGTTTGCCGTACTGTTGGCAACGCTTATTCATCATTTTGGCGAACAAATTATTGATTTCGTCGCGGGTGATGCCACGACAGAAGTTAAAGCACTGGCGTTGACTTATCTGGAGCTGACGGTACTCAGTTATCCAGCAGCTGCCATCACTCTTATTGGTAGCGGGGCACTTCGTGGTGCAGGGAATACGAAAATACCGCTATTGATTAACGGTAGCCTGAATATTCTTAATATTATTATTAGCGGCATATTGATTTACGGCCTTTTCTCCTGGCCGGGACTGGGATTTGTCGGGGCAGGGCTGGGTTTAACCATTTCTCGTTATATTGGCGCAGTTGCAATTTTGTGGGTGCTGGCGATTGGTTTTAATCCTGCGCTAAGGATTTCGTTAAAGAGCTATTTTAAACCGCTGAATTTTAGCATTATCTGGGAAGTCATGGGGATTGGTATTCCCGCGAGTGTCGAATCAGTGTTATTTACCAGTGGTCGGTTATTAACCCAAATGTTCGTTGCCGGGATGGGGACCAGTGTTATTGCCGGAAATTTTATCGCGTTTTCAATTGCGGCTCTTATCAACTTACCCGGAAGTGCGCTCGGCTCTGCTTCTACGATCATTACAGGCCGAAGGTTGGGGGTAGGGCAGATAGCGCAAGCAGAGATTCAGTTGCGGCATGTGTTCTGGCTTTCCACTCTTGGATTAACGGCCATCGCCTGGCTAACGGCTCCCTTTGCCGGGGTTATGGCATCGTTTTACACCCAGGATCCACAGGTTAAACATGTCGTTGTGATTCTGATTTGGCTAAATGCTTTATTTATGCCTATTTGGTCCGCCTCATGGGTGCTACCCGCTGGATTTAAAGGTGCTCGTGATGCCCGTTACGCCATGTGGGTTTCGATGTTGAGCATGTGGGGTTGTCGGGTTGTAGTCGGTTATGTGCTGGGAATCATGCTTGGCTGGGGTGTGGTTGGTGTCTGGATGGGAATGTTTGCCGACTGGGCTGTGCGGGCCGTGCTGTTTTACTGGCGAATGGTTACTGGACGTTGGCTATGGAAATACCCTCGACCCGAGCCGCAAAAGTGTGAAAAAAAGCCAGTTGTGTCGGAATAAACGACAAAATGCAGATTATTTCAGCAAACGATTTCAAATTTAAAAAACAGGCTTTGACATTGTGGGTGGGCATCGCTAATATTCGCCTCGTTCTCACGATTCCTCTGTAGTTCAGTCGGTAGAACGGCGGACTGTTAATCCGTATGTCACTGGTTCGAGTCCAGTCAGAGGAGCCAAATTTTAGTTTTGAGACATCTCTATGAGTCTCAAAACAGTTAAAAAATAAAAATTATTTTTACCCGGTTACCTTGTAAAAAAGTGACCGGGTTTTTTGATTTCTGTGTTTCGTGCGCTTAATCGAGTCTCACGCTTCAGTGAGCAAATTGTCCCTCCCCAACAGACATCACGATTCGCAAGGTCAAAAACTCTGTTCCATGAAGTACCGTACAAAGATAAAGAGAAAAATGCCTTATGCGGGATGTCGCTATCGCGTCTTTATCGGGAAACTATGCGTAATTGCCACTTTGCCTTCTGTAATCAGAAAAAGAAGAACTGGAATTTTAATAAATATTATTTCTCTGGGAACGGGGGGGTATAATCAATATGACGAGTTGAATATTATATTTTTTATAAGAATTATATGAGATTAAAGAAATCTGCCGTAAAGACAGATTTCTTTAAAAGATAATTAGAGATTTGCGACGTTATGATAAACTTTTTGTACATCGTCGTCATCTTCAAGGGCATCAACAAGCCCTTCAAAGATTTCTAAATCTTCTGGGGAAAGCTCAACTTCAGATTGAGCAATCATTTCTAATTCTGTTGTTGAGAACTCAGTGATTCCAGCTGCTTTTAGAGCCGCGATTCCTTTATGAAGGTCAGTAGGTTCAGTATAAATAACAATGTTACCTTCTTCTTCAGTCACATCACGAACATCAACTTCAGCTTCAAGTAAAATTTCAAAAATATGGTCAGGGTCTGTCCCTTTAAATACAATCACACCCGTATTGTCAAACATATAGCTGACAGAACCTGCCGCTCCGATATTGCCGCCTTTTTTATTGAAAATTGTGCGAACGTTAGCAATCGTACGGTTAACATTTGAAGTCAATGTCTCGGCGATAATCATTGAGCCATTAGGACCAAAGCCTTCATAACGTCCCTGCACGAACGTTTCATCTCCGCCGCCTTTGGCTTTATCAATTGCTTTATCAATAACGTGCTTTGGAACTTGTGCCTGCTTTGCACGTTCAATAACGAATTTTAAAGATGTGTTTAATTCTGGATCGGGTTCACCTTGTTTAGCAGCAGCATAGATTTCTACACCGAATTTTGCATAAATTTTAGACGTTGCACCGTCTTTAGCCGTTTTTTTAGCAACAATATTGGCCCATTTACGTCCCACTGGAATGATCTCCTCGAAAATTTATTTACATTACTGGTAAATCGTTAACATGTGTTAATTCAGCATATTATATCATAACAGGAAAAATCTCGTCTATTAGAAATAAAAATATTCTAAAGCCATAATCTTATATTTAATTTTATAAAAACTTATATTGTTGGCGGGATTTTTTATAATTGTGTTTTGAAAGCATACTTGCTTTTAATATGTGGAAATCATTAAGACGATAATAAAACTCGTATCCGCCCAAGGAAGCAAACAGCCCACGATTATTGCAGGCTATTTGCCAGGTGTCTTACTTACTCCTTCACATCTATTTCTGATAAGAAGGTTCAGAACTTATTATCGGAACGGCGGCTCATTAAAGGTTCGTAATTTACGCGAATGCAGTCGGTCGCCTTCTGCGCGCAGCAAATCGATCGCCCGAATGCCAATTTGCAGATGTTCGGAAATAGCGCCTTCATAAAAACGGTTAGCCTGGCCGGGAAGTTTAATCTCGCCATGCAACGGTTTATCTGAAACACACAGTAGTGTCCCGTATGGCACGCGGAAACGATATCCTTGCGCGGCAATGGTTGCACTTTCCATATCAATTGCTACGGCCCGGCTTAAGTTAAAACGAAGTGCAGAAGCTGAGTAACGTAATTCCCAGTTCCTGTCATCTGTGGTTACCACAGTACCAGTACGTAGCCGCTGTTTGACTTCCTCACCGGGCCTGCCGCTCACCAGCTTGGTGGCGTCATAAAGCGCACGTTGCACTTCAGCAATGCTCGGAATAGGAATATCGGGCGGCAGAACCGCATCAAGAACGTGGTCATCGCGTAAATAAGCGTGTGCAAGTACATAATCGCCAATGGCCTGACTTTCACGTAATCCGCCACAGTGACCAATCATCAACCAGACATCCGGGCGTAGCACTGCCAGATGATCGCAGATGGTTTTAGCATTTGACGGTCCCACGCCAATATTCACCAGAGTAATACCCTGACCATCGGCGGTAATTAAATGCCATGCTGGCATCTGATGTTTTTTCCATGCAAGGTCGGAAATGGCTTCTTCTGGCGCTTCGGTTTCGGCGGTGATCCAGTTCCCGCCAGCACAAGAAAGGGCAATGTAGGGACTATCAGGATCGAGGATCTGGCTGCATCCCCAACGAACGAATTCATCCACATAACGTGTGTAGTTGGTAAACAAGACGAACGGCTGAAAATGTTCAACTGGCGTACCGGTATAATGGCGCAACCGTGCGAGGGAAAAATCGACGCGGCGCGCATCAAAATGCGATAGCGGGGAGAATTCAGTTGGATGATAAATGCCGTCTGCAGTTTCATCGCCAATTTGCGCCAGTTCTGTTGTCGGGAAGTAGCGAGTTAACCCAGCGCTCATTGAGCGATCAAGTGTCAATTCAGAGCCATCGATGACATAAGGATAAGGGATTTCATGCTGCGAGGGTTGCACTGAGATATGCGCACCATAATCCTGATACAGCAACGTAAGTTGTTCATTAAGATACGAACGAAAGAGAGTAGGGCGAGTAATCGTGGTGGTGTAGCTGCCTGCGTGGGTAAAGCGACCAAATGCGCGCGTTTTGGGGGGATTGGTTGTGCTACCGTCCCAGGTTACGGTCAGTGATGGATAGACAAAAAGACCTTGTTTGCGGGCGTTTTCATCAGGTAATTCGCCACTTGTAATATAGTTGCCAATGGCGTTGCGTAATGCGACTACAGATTGCTCATACAGCGCGTCGAGTTTATCCAGTGCCTGAGCTGGGGTCAGACCGGAGCCCTTATTATTCATGTGTGTCTCCTGTTCCATACAATTACCGCACATCCGATAGTATGTCACAGAAATGTGAAACAAAAGTGTAAGGCGAAGATCGGATGATCTTCGCCAGGCTATCAAGCGCGTTGACTGTCTTTCATCAACAAAGCGGTCATTGCGGAAATCAGGCATCCAGCCAGCAAATAAATGGCGACGCTATGCCAGTTCCCGGCAAAGTAAGTGATGAGTGCAGCGGCAATAAAAGGTGTAAATCCACCGCCAACCACACTGGCAACCTGATAACCGACTCCAGCGCCACTATAGCGATAACTGGCACCAAACATTTCGGTAAACATCGGTTGTTGCACACACACCACCATGTCATGCGCAATGTTTGCCAGCATTATGGAGAAGAAAACTATCCAGAAAATAGATTGTGCTTCAAGCGCCATAAAGAAAGGAAATGCGCTCAACGTTCCGATTAACGTACCTGTGATATAAACCCTACGGCGACCAAAACGATCGGCAAGCCAGGCAAAACAGGGAATTGTCAGGCAGCTTAATCCACCTACCAGCAAACCAATATTAAGGAAAAGTTCGCGCGGTAGCCCCATATTCTGGGTTGAATAATTAAGTGCAAAGGCAGTAACGATGTACATCGTCAGCAATTCGCACAGTCGTAGCGCAATAATCTTCAGGAAAGCACCGGGATGTCGTAACAGCGCTTCGATAACCGGGATGCGTTTTTTCGCGGCAGCTTGATAATGTTGCTGTTGTTCAAATTCCGCGGACTCCTCCATGCCATTGCGCACCCACAATGCTCCCAGTACCAGTACGATGCTAAACAGGAAAGGAATGCGCCAGCCCCAGCTTAAAAACTGTTCGTCAGTCGTCATCATACTGATCAATGAAACCAGTCCGGTTGAAAGCAGTAAACCTACACCGTAGCCAACTTGTACACCGCTACTGTAAAAGGCTTTTTTATTTTTCGGTGCACTTTCAACGGAAAGCAACGCCGCGCCTCCCCATTCGCCGCCGACTGCAAATCCCTGAATGGCACGCAGTGTCACCAGCAAAATAGGTGCCCACCACCCAATGGTCGAGAATGAAGGAAGAATACCAATCAAGGCTGTCGCGATGCCCATCATCCAGACGGTCAGCATTAACATGCGCTTACGTCCCAGTCGGTCGCCAAAGTGACCGAAAATGACACCGCCGAGCGGACGGAAAAGAAATCCGACGCCAAAGGTAGCAAATGCGGCGAGCGTTCCCATCGCCGGGCTTACTTGCGGGAAAAACTCGCGATTAAACACCAGTGCGGCGGTGATGCCATAGAGTAAAAAATCATACCAGTCGACGACGGCACCAGCGAAGCTGCCTAACGCAGCTCGTCGGGCGCGACTTAACGAAAGCGTCCCTTCATCGGGACGAGTGGAGATGAGCGTGGAGTCCATAATGATCCTGTTTGTACTGTCTTTTTATAATTAGTATGGAAAAGGTAACTCACATTGCCGTCGATCTATAAACGAACCTTATGAGACTACCTCGACAGAGCGCATCTGCAAATGATTTTATGGCTGATTAGCGGCAACATGAAAAATTCGATGGAAGATGAAAGCGCAGGAGTTGCTGGTGTTGTTTAAGGATTAAGCAGAGGACCCACAGGTTAGAGATATGAAACATAAAAGTCCGCATATGCACAAAATGGCACCCTGATGAGTCTGATAGACTGCATTGCATTATAACCAGTAGGGAGGCGAGGTTAGGTATGTTTTTAGCATCATTGTTGAGACGTATTGCATTTAGTTACTACGATTATAAAGCTTATAATTTCAATATTGAAAAAACAGACTTTGTTGTCATCCATATTCCCGATCAGATTGGCGATGCTATGGCCATCTTTCCTGTTATTCGGGCGCTTGAATTGCATAAAATTAAGCATCTTTTAATTGTAACGTCGACAATTAATTTAGAAGTCTTTAATGCGCTTAAACTTGAACAGACTAAATTAACATTAGTCACAATGACTATGCAGGATCACGCAACATTAAAAGAAATAAAAGATTTAGCAAAGAACATAACACAGCAATACGGTACGCCGGATCTTTGCATTGAGGGGATGCGTAAAAAGAACCTGAAAACGATGTTATTTATCAGTCAGTTGAAAGCAAAAACGAATTTTCAGGTTGTTGGTATAACCATGAATTGCTTCTCCCCTTTGTGCAAGAACGCGTCCAGTATGGATCAGAAACTCCGGGCTCCCGTACCTATGACATGGGCATTTATGATGCGTGAGGCGGGTTTTCCAGCAGTCAGGCCAATATATGAATTGCCACTAAGTGAGGATGTACTCGATGAGGTGCGCGAGGAAATGCGATCGTTAGGATCTTACATTGCGTTCAATTTAGAAGGTAGCTCGCAGGAACGTACATTTTCATTATCGATTGCAGAAAATCTAATAGCAAAAATTTAAAGTGAAACAGATATACCAATAGTGATCGTTCATGGACCCAAAGGTGAAGATAAAGCCAGGGCATTAGTGGATTGTTATAATAATGTCTACCGTTTATCCTTACCACCCTCGATTAAACGTTCAGCAGCAATCATAAAAGATGCTTATATCGCAATAACTCCTGACACCTCAATATTACATATGGCAAGTGCCTATAATACCCCTGTTGTTGCAATTTATGCTGATTACAAAACGCGATGGCCCGCAATGGCCGATGTCTCGGAGTCAGTCGTCGTTGGGCAAAAAATTGACAATATAAGTCTGGATGAATTCGCAAAGGCATTAAAAAGTGTTTTGGCGAGAATATGAGACAGTACTTATGCATAGTAATGCCGATCTGTTATGAACGGTGGTGTCATCAATACTCTGAGGCTGGTCAATCATCACAGAAAACCAGCCTTTAGATCAAAGCAGTACTCACCGAAAATGATCATAGTCACATCGAACGCGATTCTGGCGGTGCCGCATTTTTATTTATTCATTTTCTGTGAGAGAAGGGCTAGTTCTGTAGAGGGAATGTAAAAAAGAGTGCCCCGAATGGAACACTCTTTAAGAAATTATAACGGAAAATCACAGGTTTTTATAACATGTCGCATAAGCAAACCCAAGCTTTTCAAATACGCTTTGATCACCTGTTGCCAGGGAAACTACGTATTGTTCGCTTGAGTTTGCGGGACTAGATGACCAATACATATTTGATTGAAAACCAGCGTCAGTCGTGTAATGCCCCATATCTCCCCATTCACTGTACAGTGACCCGATGCCTCGGGAACTACAGTGGTTTAAATAGTTTGCTCTGGGGAGCGTGTAGCCATTGCTGCTGCAAAAATTTTCAGCAAGGCTGTATATCATGAAAGCCTCGCCGGCGTTCACCCACCAACTCTTCACACGGATTTCGTATACATAGCTAGGGCCTCCTGATTTTGGCGTCGCCGTAATCCTTTCCGAATTGCTGCCGACATTTTTAAATGTCACTTTACCGGTAGCATCAACATCGACCCAGGAGGCAGAGCTTGAAAACTCATAATCAGCCGCCGTTTTTCCTGGGGCAAAGTTGTCATTATTCAACTGATAATACGCCCCGGTGAACCCCTGCGAAGGGAATGTAGTTGTCGGTAGGTCAGTACCATTGACTGATACTGTACCGCTCATTATTTTGTCTTCTGCGCGAGTGAATTGTATTGTGGTACTCAGACCAGCTTGATGAACACCATTCAATACAGGGATCAGCGTTGCGATACCCTCTCCGCCTCCTGTAACAGTGGCTTTGTAATCACCGTTGATATTTAGACTGTAATCAATTGCGCTAATTTTTATATAGGGCACGTTAGTACCTGATTGCACAAATTCCATCCCTTCAGAAACTTTGATCGGATTGCCTGATATATCGTGCAGAACAAGACGTAATTCAGCACTATCGGTATAGTCCCCTTTCAGTGATGACCGATTGCTCTTAAGGACGGACTGCGAGGTGTCTGCCGGGCCAGCCACCAGCGTTATATCTACTGTTTGCATTCCACCAGCGGTCGTGACTGCGCTTACCGTGACGCTACCTGTCATCGCTCCTTTCACGCTTGTTGTCGCGATTCCGTTTTGATCGGTCACCGCTGTTAATGACGTTAATGTGGCAGAGCCGCTTTTTAAGGCGAAGTACACAGTGAGACCTTCGATCAGGTTACCACTGCCATCCTCAACCGTTGCCTTTAAGGTACTTAAATCAGTGTTGGTGGCGGCGATAGTCGATGGATCAGCGATAAAGCTAGCAACATGGGCGGTGCTTGAGTTGCCAGTGACTTTCACGGTTGTCTGTGTCTGTATTGTTACGCCGTTATGGAAAGATGCAGTCACCGTATATGTACCGACTTTATTGCTGGTCAAAACGACTGGAGCCTGACCTGAAGAGTTAGTTCTCACTTTTCCGCCACTTAACGTCGCCCCTTCTGGCGTTACGCTAAAGTTGATGACCTGACCCTCCACTGGAGTGCCATTTGCAGAGGTTAGCGTTGCCGTCAGAGTAGCGCCTGTAGGGGCATAGACACCGATAAGCGGACTGGACGCCGTGAGTGTCAGTTTTTCATCAATAGCCTCCAGTTGTTTCTCAAGTGAGGCTCCATTCGGCAGGGATGCTTTCACCATATACGAACCGTTTCTTTCGGGCGTCATGGTGACCTCGGCTACACCCTGCGTATTAGTAGAGACCGTATTCTGGCTGATGATCATTTGCGAGGATGGCTCTGCACTGAATGTCACGGGTTGATGCGCAACCGGGTTGCCAAACTGGTCGTTAACGTGAGCTTTAACTGCTACGTCTTGTGCGACCATTACCTGACCTTCCGGTATCTCCAGACTGGTAATCGTCGCAGAATTAACATCTGCACTGGCATTCAGTAATCGCGAGATGACTTCAGTAGGTTTATCTGCCAGAGAGGCTGAAACTGTTTTCAGTCCGACCTCGGTGCTTGTCACAAGAATTTCAGCGAAACCCCGATCATCCGTTTCAACGCTGGTGCTGCTTAGCGTGACGGAGGTTCCGCGGAAATTAACTTTTATGCCTTCTACCGGGTTGCCGTTAGCGTCAGTGACGCTTGCCGTCATGGTTGCGCCCTCGGTCGTGCTGACGACGAATGAGTATACAGAGGTTAAGGAGGCTAGTTTTGCGGTACCAGCATCGGCAATCAAAGTCACCTGTTTCGTATCACTGACACCATAATTGTTCACGCTAACTGTCACGGGGTAGGTGCCGGATTTTGTACCGCTCAGTGTAACTTCAGCCTTGCCGTTGATATCAGTAATGGCGGAACCGCCTTGTCCGAGAGTAAAGCTTGCGCTCACATCTGCCGGTAGCGTGAATGTCACCGCCTCATTGGCTAACGGGTTGCCGTTTCCATCAGTCACTGTTGCCTGCAGCCTGGTCATCCCGACGTTATTAGCGATAAAATTGTCCTCGGTAACGTTAAGATTAACCTGCGCAGTGAGCGTATCCGCAATAAAGTTCACCACCAACTGCTCACTCTTACCGCCAGTCATCGATGCTGTAACAGTATGAGCGCCTGCTTTTGTACCTTTCAGCGTGACTTTCGCTTTGCCTTCAGCATCAGTAATCACTTTACCGCCATCGCTCAGCGTGAAGTTCGCCTTCACATCTTCCGGCAGAGTAAATGTTACCTCAGTGTTGGCTATCGCATTGCCCTCTGTATCAGCGACTGTTGCTGTTAGTGTCGTGAGATCGTTATTGTCGGCAATCACCGGATCCTTCGAGGCTGCCAGCGTGATTTCAGCATTCGCGACGTTCGGCACATAGGTCACTGTTTGTTGCATCGAATCGCCATTTTCGAGGGTTGCCGTCAATTGATAAACCCCGGCTTTTGTAGCGGTAAAGCTTGCGTAAAAATTGCCGTCGTGGTTGGTAGTATATATAGCGTTATTACTGGGGGTCACGCCTTCACTTGGTGAAACGCTGAGGGTTACCTCCTGCTGGGGGACACCGTTGCCGTAATTATCCTTCACCTCAATATACAGACTGGTTGTCTCGCCTGCGGAGACTGTATCAAAAAGTGCCTGTAGCAAGGTGAGATGTGCCGTAGACGCATCAGCGTTGACATTAATTGATGTGCTAAGCGTGGAGCTACCATTTTCCAGACTGGCCTCAACGGTATCCGGTCTCGCTCCTGATTCTATCGAGGAGCGGGTATTGGTATAAGTGACGGTAGCCTTACCCTGTTCGTTCGTCACGGCTTGACCGCCGTTCGTCATTTCGGCTGTCGCTGCGTTGCTGGTGAAGTTCACAGTCACACCTTTCACCGGAAAGCCATTATTATCAACGACTGTGGCGGTGATGACGCTGCCGGAGCTGTTCTGCGGGGTACCGGCGATTATGCTGTCTGGGACAGGCGCCAACTCGATAATTTTTGCCGCCGCTGTGTCGCCAATAAAATGCACAGTTTTGTTGTCGCTGGCACCATTATTAGCCAGTGATGCAGTAACCGTCTTCTCACCAAAGGCAACGCCTGCGAGAGTGGCCTGCGCGATGCCAGACTCGTTGGTATTACTTACTCCCGGGGTCAGGGTGAGTCCTGAAGAGGCTGAGCTGAATGTTACCGGAAGATTATTCACCTCATTGTCGAACTGATCTTTAACCGTTGCAGTTAGCGTTGCGCTATCGACGCCATTACCTGTGATCTCATCTTTTGATATCTGCAGGACAACCTGAGCCGAGGCTTTGTCCGCCACAAATGTTACCGGCTGCGAATCACTGGTATTGTTATTACCCAGCGTTGCGGTAACCGTATGCGTGCCCGCTTTTTTACCTTTCAGCGTGACATGCGCTTCCCCATTGGCCTGAGTGATGGCAATACCGTTATTTTCAAGGGTAAAGTTTGCCGCAACGTCCTGTGGCATGGTGAAGTTTACCGTTATCCCCGCCACCGGATGATTCGACGGATCTTTCACTGTTGCTGTCAGAGTTGTCTCATCCACGCCATTCCCAATGATTTCCGCTTTCGATGTTTGCAAAACGACAACCGCTCTGTCTTTATCCGCCACAAACGTCATTGGCTGTGCATCGCTGACATTGCTGTTAGCCAGACGAGCCATGATCATATGCGTGCCCGCTAACGTGCCGGTCAGGGAGGCGATTGCAACCCCGTTACTATCCGTCATGCCTTTTCCTCCGTTGCTAATCGAGAACTTACTTGCGACGTCGTTTGGCACAGAGAAGGTGATTTCTTTATCTTTTAGTGGGTTGCCATTTTTATCCTGCAAGGTTGCAGTCATATATTGCGGAGCTGTGTTGGTGACGGTGATATCACCTGAAGGCACACTGAGGGTCAGGGCAGCAGTACTTTGATCACCGATAAAATTCACCTGTTGATTAGCCTGGGAACCAGAGCTCACAGAGGCCGTAACCCTATAATCACCATTTTTCAAACTGGTCAGCGTAGCTGTGGCGATCCCGTCGTGGCTATTCACTTCGGTTTGGCTCAGTTTCGCCTCTGCTGAATTAACATTGAAAGTGACCATGACGTCATTGAGCAGGTTGCCTTTTGCATCCCGGACGGTCGCGGTCATTGTGACGCTGTCATTGCCGTCAGCAACCACTTCATTTTTCGACTTCTGCAGATCAACCTGCGCAGTACTCGAGTCGCCGACAAAACTGACGATTAACGTTTGTTTCACGCCATTTTCAAGGGTGACTTCAACCGTGTTGTCTTCCTGCTTACTACTTTTCAGATCAAAAGTCGCCAGACCATTAACATCCGTTTTTGCGGTGTTTTGATTGTTGAAGGAAGTTGCCGATCCGCTTAATACCGCAAACGTGACGGTATGATCATTGATTGGGTTGCTTCCTTCATCAGCGACATTGACCGAGACGGTGTTTGCTGCATTCTCATTGGCGAGCACACCATTATTGCTGGCAGATAATGTCGCAATTTTCGCTGACTGCGGGTTGGCGTCGATGATAAATCCAGCGGTATGCAAATCTTCATTCCAGTTTTGCATTAATAGCTTCGCAGTAAGTCCACTGCCTTTGGTATAGGCGGTATAGGTCGCCTTATAGACGCCATCTGCGGTTTCTTTCCAGTCTGTAGTGACTCCTGGTTTCACGTTGTCGATGCTGACTGCGTTATTCAGTTGCTGTTTTTGTTCCTTAACAGGTTTGTCATTTTCATCTCTCAGTTCTACCGTCACCTCGATAGGATTGCCGGAGAGATAACGGTCCTTATCAATCTTAATTGACGAGTGAGTTCGGGATGACGAAACAGAAATGATATTCACCACGGCGGGGGCTTTAGCCGCATCCACACCATTCAGCTGTGGCATCAGCGTCAGCGTGCCAGACATCGCTCCTGTGGTCAGGATCTGGGTATAGCTTCCGTCACCATTATCTTTCCAGTCAGAAAGGGTGATGTCCTGAACACCTTCGTGACGCGTCGAGAGCACCAGCCCGACAACAGGATTACCTGCTGCATCATGCGCAATAAAAGTCAGTGTGGCGGTTGAATGGGAATCCGCGTTCAATGTTTGGGTACTTAACGATACCGAGGAATCTTTCTGGCTTAGCGTAGGTGCCTGAACGACCACCATGCTCTGTTCACGATTCGACAAATTGCCTTTGACATCTTCGGCGGTGACTTCAATCGGCCAGGTGTTATCGGTTTCTGGCGTACTGGTGAACCGGTAAGCCGGCAGGGTAACCAGAATATCTTTACCCGTTGTGACCACTTTGCCACCGGCAGCTTCCAGTGCGGTGGCTTCGACGTTATAGCCTTTCAGGGCATATTTGGTTTGTAGCGACGAAACCAGTGATTTCACTTCTCCTGACTTCCCTGTCACGGGGTCTGTCAGGGTCAGGCGAACCAGTTCTTTTTTGCGATATTCCAGAACGATATTGTTGTTGCGATCCACCAGATCATAACGGCTGCCTGCAAGGCTACGCCGTGCAGCGACTTCATTCGGGTCAAGCTGTTTCTGCATTGCGCTGCCAGGTTGCCAGGTAAAATCGACGGCAAAACGGGTGTCATTTTCGCCCTGTTTACCCTGGCGTTGCTCCGCGCTGAAGGTCATCAGCGGGAAGGGGGTATAGTTAAGTCCAGCGGTTATGGCATGAGGATTACTTTGCCGATCGTCTTTATCGAACAGGGCCACTTCATCGCCATAATACTGTTCATAGACCAGTTTACCGCCAAGGTGCGGCCAGGCGGGTAGCCAGCTTTCTGCGCGTACATCCCAGCCATTGGCCGGGCGTGCTTCATAATCGTTGTCCAGTTCAGGTGCGCTGCGCCAGTTGGTCAGTCGCAAATAGCCGTTACTGCTTAATTTTAGATAGTCGCGCCAGTACTCCGCGCCAATGCCGGCGCGGGAGTGGTAACGGCTAAGATCGTGGTCGAAAAAGAAGTTGATGCCCGACATCCATGTGGGAGTGAAATGACGCCAACCTAAGCCGTTGTTAATCTGCGTACGCTCGTCAGTACGATGGAGAGTATGCTGACTGAAAAAGAGATTATCAGGCGTTTCATACCACGGATGGAGAAAATCGAACTGGGAGTTCTTCAGGCTAAAATCTTCATCCACGCCCAGCGTGATTCTTGCGGTACCGAAGCGGCTTAACCAGTCTGTCATTGCGCCTGAAGCCTGAGAAGAGGCCCATCCACGCGCCATATTTGCCGCTTGCTCGCTGTTCATATCTTCGGCGAGCAGAGACCCGATTTGCTGTGAAGTACTGGCTATCTGTTGCTCGAGGTTGTCACTGCTATTACCCGGCGGCGGGGTTAATTTTTTTTCACTAACTTGTGCCGGGACATCCAGTTCATCACCCTGGCGGACATTATCAAAACCTCGAGCAAACGTACGAAACTGGTTGAGTTTGCGTAACTCAGCCACCGAAATACCGAAACGTTCGGCAACGCTTTGGGCCGATTCCAACGCTCCAAGGGTGTAGGGCACCGTATTGGCATTTGCAATGGCAATTTGTGCAGGAACTGGTTGTTGGGTTGCGGCGTTTACCACACCTTGTGCTGCCGCAGCCATAGGGAACGCAAGTTGAGTTATCAGACAGATACCCGCAGTTAAGCGGCGTAGTTTAATTCCCATCCCGCATAATATTTGTCGGTCATTTATTTCTTCTCCACTTCTCTTCTTCGTAGCCATGCTTACCTTCCCTGAACGAGCTAACATAAATGCGCCCTTTCTAGCACAGCGAAAAAATGTAAATACTGATAGCAATATGATTGAAAATTAATAACTTTTCGTTAGGCAGTTTTGGGTGTGAGTTGCAAGAGGGGAGACTACTGAATAACTCAAGTTTTATAATCGAGGGGAAAATGGTGATGGCGTTCATAGCAAAACGCCCTCAACCATAAAGGTCGAGGGCGCTTAAGATGTTAAAAACCCGCTATCCGTTAAAAAACAATGTTCAACTAAGGTCAGTGACATTGCGCTAAAAAAGCGAATTTTTAGAATTTGGCTCCTCTGACTGGACTCGAACCAGTGACATACGGATTAACAGTCCGCCGTTCTACCGACTGAACTACAGAGGAATCGTGTGAACGGGGCGAATATTACTTAGCGGTACCTTGTCTGTCAACACTAAATTTCATAAGTCATTTCAATTGGTTAATTAATCTGCAAAGTTGTTAATTAATGAACATTCGTCGCCGAAAACGAGTCTGTATCATTAGCGTGATGCAGTCTCTGCAAAGGATCTTGTTGATAAAATTGGCAGAAACGTTGCCACAATGAAGGGAAACGAGGAGCAAAAAGTTCTGGGGCGCTAAAGAAATATTCAGAAAGTACGGCAAAACATTCAGCAGGATCGCTGGCTGCATAAGCATCAATGCTCGCCGCATTCTCGCCAACCAATTCGATTTCTTCCTGAATGTTGTTCATTGCAGCATGAAGATCGTGTTCCCAGCCAGCAACCTCACGCAACGGAATAAAGGGAACTCCGCTGGCGCGATCGCCGTTACGGGTGTCCAGCTTATGAGCGACTTCATGAATAATCAGGTTAAAACCAGAAGCATCAAAAGAATCTTGTATATCCAACCAGTTCAAAACGATAGGCCCTTGCTGCCAGCTCTGACCTGACTGAACAATACGTTGGTTATGCACCAGACCGATATCGTCTTCCCATTCATCATCGACCACAAATGGCGCAGGATAAATTAAGACTTCATGAAAACCATCCAGCCATTCCAGTCCTAACTCCAGAACGGGTAGGCAAAATAGAAGTGCTATCCGGCAGCTTCTTAATGAATCCAGTTCAAAGCCCTGTAAAGGAACAAGCCGCTTTTGCTGTAAAAAACGTTCGGCAAGAGTGACTAATTTGCTTTGTTCCTGTTCCGTCAGACACGTTAAAAGGGGGATCGATAGTGCTTCCTGCCAGGGAAGGGCAGTTTGATGTGCTGATTCTTGTACTTTCCAGGGCCACTTAATCATCGTTTTGCTCGCAAACTCGTCACTTGAACAAAATTGCACGGACAGGGACTGTTAAAATGCCAAATTTCCTGGCATCATGGCAACCATCTGAACGGAGAGATGCCGGAGCGGCTGAACGGACCGGTCTCGAAAACCGGAGTAGGGGCAACTCTACCGGGGGTTCAAATCCCCCTCTCTCCGCCACTTTATCAATGACTTATCTCCCGACTTCCCGCCTTGCTTTTCCTAAACAGAACAATCGTAGAATATTCTTGAAGGGTTAGATCGTCACTGTTTTCTGTTCGATACTGTGACATTCAGCACTTGATTCGCTATGGATCTGACAGGAAGCTTTCGAGCGAAAATGTGCAGTTATTCAGTCGTTTTCTTATCGCTCACCATTATTCTTTTAGACATTCATCCTATGAAACTGCCGCAAAGTTGGTGGTGGGAACTGAAGTTGCGTAGAGAAGGGTTCAATAATTGAGTCAAAAAAGGAACGCGGCCGTCAGATTAAAGCCGCGGGACAAAGTCCATAATTTCCAAGAGTTGTTGAATTTCGCAGCTTTTTTGAAAGCCTTTGTATCATACTAACAAGTAAAAAAGGTTTAAATACCAAAATTAACCTGTATTTTTGATAAGTCTTACCATTGTACGATTTACACAGTTTCTGCTCCTCCTTGTTGATAGTGGAAAGGGTGCATTGTGCACTTGCGTAAACATTTATGACGCGTTGATGTCCATGGTTCACATTTCCTTGTAAGGGGATCGACTTATTTGCGGCGAGGCATCATTCGTAACAGAGTATTATCTTTCTGAATGTAGTGATGAAAGAGTGCTGCGCCAGCGTGAGCTGCGATTAAAAAGTAGCCTATATTTGCCCAGGTTTCGTGAATATTTTTTATCAGTGCTTTAATTTCGCTGTTTGGGGTAACAAAGGGAGACACATTGAAACCAAGGAAACTCCACGATTTTCCACTGTAAGCCATCAAAGCAATCCCCAGCAGAGGAAGTGCAAGGAAGGTTATATAAAGCATGATGTGCATTAGCGAAGCCGCTTTCATTTGCCAGGCAGGTGGCGGTGGCACAATAGAAGGATCACTATAACGGTGTTTTATAATCAGGCGTGAAAACATTAACACCCAAACGAATATACCCGCATTGTAATGTGTTTCTCGCATCAGCAGATAAGTACTACTACCTTTAGGAAACCAGCCACGGAGTTCCATCGCGGCATAGGTTATTGCAACGAAAAGCAGCGTTATCCAATGTAAATAAATTTGAGTTTTTGAGAATCGGTTCATTTTTGTAGCTCCTGTGATTTTCACAGTCAAGCTATCCCACGAACCTTAAAAATTCCTTATACAGATGTGGTTTTAATAATTTGTTATTTAAAAAATTGATAGTGCATATTGTAACCAGCCAATATAAGCAATGGCGTGAGCACAGGTATCTTTCTCTGTTGGCCGTATTGTGTATGGAATCCGTTATTGGTTAACTCAATGCGGGTTAGCTTATTAATATACAGACACGTCATAGTGATGAGCGTGTCTGTAGCTAGCTTGCGTTCAGTGGCGTTTGTGGATGGACCAGTGGCAGTTATGATAACTTACTAAAGCGGCATCGAGGCGTTATCATGAGAATACTCAATGAGACATCATTTCCTCGACCACTTCTTCGCTACTCAACTGATATGGATAATACGTTGGCCAGTTTTCCATTTCATTTAATAAAGATTGCTGTGAATCATTACCCATAAAAATGTGAAAATGAGATGATTTTCGTGGTGCAATTATATGATCGCTAAATTGTATATATTTAGGGGCTTTGCTTTCAGGATCTTTACATTCGAATAAGTAACGAACGCCTTTCTTGCCTGATTTATAGGTGAGTATTTTGTATCCATCGTAATCATATTTACACGATGTTGTTTCATTATTTCTATGGAATTCAACAATGCCGTCCTCAATGCCAATCATCTCGATATCTGTTGCATAACCTTTGTGATAATAATCTTTAATTTCAGCAAATGTTTTAGTTTTATCTGCATCCGCTTTCTTCTGAAAGACGGGGTCAAGTTTGCCACTTTGCAGTAAAGGATAAACGGATTGCCAGACTCCATCCCAGTCACTGAGCGTTCGGTTTTGTACATTGGCATCATCAAAAACACCATTAGCAGCTTTTTGTTCGACCTCTGTTAAGGGTTTGCCGTGTGAGTGATGACCATGCGAAAAGGCAGGAGCGCTAACAATAAAGACACCTAAAGCAACAGCCAGTTTGTAAAGACGAATCGCCAAAACAGTTTCCTCCAGAGTTAATGTATATGATGTGTAATGTTATATTGTAACATATAGCAAAATGCAACAACTCTTAGGAAACGAGAGCATGGCTTTCTCAGTTCTACTTATCTATCTTATTGAAATAAAATAAATTATTTTGGTGATTTGAGGTTGATGACAAACGAAACATAACCTGATGCGATCTGTGTATGCCGGATAGGGCGCTCGCGCCACATCCGGCAGGGATAACGCGTACTTTGTCGGCAATATGAAGTTATACAGATAATTTGTTGTGAACCTGCTTGCGTAACCGGTTAAAAAGGGAACGCAACTTCTTATACCGTAAGGCTAAAAGCAGTACAGCCAGCCCAGCGTAGATGAGCGGCTGCGGTGAAATAATCTTCACGGACCACAGATAATGTATTGGGGCCAGAATCGCGACAAGATAGACGAAATTATGCAACTGTTGCCAGTGCTTGCCGAGTTTTCGCTGCATCGCCTGGGTTGAAGTGAACGCTAAAGCAAGCAAAATTACCCAGCTGATAATACCTAACGTTAAATAAGGCCGGGTAATTAACTCCTTACCTAATAACGCCAGATTATTCACGCCCAGCTCCAGCAATGCGTAACTTGTTAAATGCAGTGTCGCCCAGGCAAAGCACCATAATCCTAACAGGCGGCGAGTGCGTATCAATAACGGCTGTTTTGCGTAGCGTGCCAGAGGGGTGATTAACAAGGTCGCCAGCAAAAATTTCAGTGCAGTGCGACCAGTAAAATGCTGAATATCTTTCACCGGATCGGCACCCAGTCCACCGTGATTGATCGCCCAGACCAGCCAGAGAAACGGCAACAATCCGGCAAGATGCAGGCAAACTTTCAGCCATGTCACCTGTTTTGCTGTCAGACGCATTTAGAAATTCTCCCGCAAATCCAGGCCACGATACAGCGATGCCACCTGGTCGGCGTAACCATTAAACAGTAGCGTTGGCTGGCGCTGTACATCGAGGATGCCGCCTGAACCAATAAATCGTTCGGTAGCCTGTGACCAGCGCGGGTGATCAACATACGGATTAACGTTGGCGTAAAAACCGTATTCGTCAGGCGCTGCCAGATTCCAGGTGGTTGGCGGACGCTCGCGGGTCAGCTTAATACTGACTATCGATTTAATCCCTTTAAAGCCATATTTCCACGGCACAATCAGTCGCACCGGCGCGCCATTTTGTGGCGGTAACGCCTTGCCATAAACACCTACGGTCATCAGTGTGAGCGGATGCATTGCTTCGTCGAGACGCAATCCTTCGACATAAGGATATTTCAGCCCACCGCCGATAAAGCGGTCCTGCTGGCCTGGCATCTGTTCCGGTGCATAAATTGTTTCGAAAGCGACATACTTCGCATTGCTGGTAGGTTCGGCAAGCGCCAGCAATTTGTGCAGCGGAAAACCAATCCACGGCACCACCATCGACCACGCTTCCACGCAGCGCATACGATAAATACGCTCTTCCAGCGGGAAGCGACGGGTTAAGTCATCATGATCGAGGGTCAATGGTTTTGCCACTTCGCCGCTGATTTTCAGTGTCCATGGATCGGTTTTCAGGCTACCAGCATTAGCGGCGGGATCGGCTTTATCCAGCCCGAATTCATAGAAGTTATTATAACCGGAAACTTTATCTGCTGGCGTCAGTGGCAGGTTATTTTGCCAGGCGGCAGGCTTGCTGAACTCCAGCGCTTTTCCGGCGGGGGCGGGCGGGCGATCGTTCCCTTTAAACCAGCTAAGCAGATCGGCATGCGCAGCGTGAGGCAAAGAAAGTGCAGTTGCACTGATGCCCAGTGCTTTTAACACCTGCCGACGCTTCATAAAGAATACCGACTCGGCCGTAACATCTGATTCTTTTAAAAATTGATTCTTTTTCATAAGCCATCACACTTTTTTGTCGTTAGCCAGCAAGAGCCGTTTACTGTTAATCTGTCAGGGAGTGTCCTCCCTAACAGTAGCAGAGATCTGCTTTTACATATTTATGCATTAACTGCCACGATAGGTTGAATACCCATATTGGCTAAGTAATAAAGGCACATGATAATGCTCGTTCACTTTATTAATATGAAATTCAACGGGGATCTCAGGGAAGAAACTTTCAAGATTTTGTTTCTTGAAATAGTCCCCGGTTTTAAATACGACACGGTAATCGCCCGTAGTTGCAGTTTGCTCGGGCCACAGTGCCTTAATTCGTCCATCCTTATCTGTTTTGGCGGTATTAAGTTGTAACCAGCCGTTATCCGCCTTCTTTTCAAGAGTGACTGTCACGTCAGCAGCGGGTTTTCCTGTTTGCTGGTTCAAAATGTGCACGCTAAGAATGTTTTGTTGTGCGGCATTAACCAAAGAAGGTAATGAAAATGCTGCCGTTGCTACCGAGAGTACTAAATAACGCTTTAACATGTTTATATCCTTGTCATGTGAATGAGTTTTGAGGATAGCGAAAAAGCGTCCAGGGTAACCTTACAGCAGCATTACAATTTTGTAATGAACCAGGCTGTTTCTATAACATATGATTTATGGCATATTATTTTCATGAAGATTCTACTTATTGAAGATAATCAAAGGACCCAGGAATGGGTAACGCAGGGGCTTTCCGAAGCGGGTTATGTCATCGATGCCGTTTCTGATGGCAGAGATGGGCTTTATCTTGCGCTGAAGGATGATTATGCATTGATCATTCTGGATATTATGCTTCCGGGTATGGATGGCTGGCAGATCTTACAAACGTTAAGAACAGCAAAGCAAACCCCTGTTATTTGCCTTACTGCAAGGGATTCTGTCGATGACAGAGTCAGAGGGCTGGACAGTGGGGCAAATGATTATCTGGTAAAACCTTTTTCATTTTCTGAGTTGCTGGCAAGGGTTCGGGCACAATTAAGGCAACATCACGCTTTGAATTCAACATTAGAAATCAGCGGCTTAAGAATGGACTCTGTTAGTCATAGTGTGAGCAGGGACAATATCAGTATTACACTGACGCGCAAGGAGTTTCAGTTACTTTGGCTACTGGCCTCCAGAGCTGGCGAAATTATACCCAGAACGGTTATTGCGAGTGAAATTTGGGGAATCAACTTTGATAGTGATACCAATACGGTGGACGTCGCCATTCGCAGGCTCCGCGCAAAAGTTGATGATCCTTTTCCTGAAAAGCTAATTGCCACAATCCGGGGGATGGGCTATTCATTCGTAGCGGTAAAAAAATAATGAAAAGACTATCTATAACCGTCCGTTTAACCTTGCTTTTTATATTGCTACTGTCTGTTGCTGGCGCCGGAATTGTCTGGACTCTCTATAATGGCCTGGCAAGTGAGTTGAAATGGCGCGATGATACAACACTCATTAACCGGACAGCGCAGATCAAGCAGTTGTTAATTGATGGGGTAAATCCAGATACGTTACCTGTGTACTTTAACCGGATGATGGATGTTAGTCAGGATATCTTGATTATTCATGGTGATAGCATCAATAAAATTGTTAACCGGACAAATGTCAGTGATGGCATGTTAAATAACATACCTGCTAGTGAGACAATCAGCGCAGCTGGCATTTACAGAAGCATTATTAATGATACAGAGATAGATGCTTTACGAATTAATATTGATGAAGTTTCGCCATCATTAACGGTTACTGTGGCTAAATTGGCTTCAGCCAGACATAACATGCTTGAACAGTATAAAATTAATAGCATTATAATTTGCATTGTCGCCATTGTACTTTGCTCAGTATTAAGTCCGCTGTTAATCAGAACGGGATTACGAGAGATCAAAAAGTTGAGTGGTGTAACGGAAGCGCTGAATTATAACGATAGCCGAGAGCCTGTTGAGGTTAGCGCATTACCGAGAGAACTAAAACCTCTTGGGCAGGCGTTGAATAAAATGCATCATGCTTTAGTCAAAGATTTTGAGCGTCTAAGTCAGTTTGCTGACGATCTCGCTCATGAACTTAGAACGCCAATTAATGCATTACTGGGTCAGAATCAGGTTACGCTCAGTCAAACCAGAAGTATCGCTGAATATCAAAAAACAATTGCCGGAAACATTGAAGAGCTGGAAAATATTTCGCGGTTAACAGAGAACATACTGTTTCTTGCCAGGGCAGATAAAAACAATGTTTTGGTGAAACTGGACTCGCTTTCTCTCAATAAGGAAGTCGAAAATTTGTTGGACTATCTTGAATACCTTTCAGACGAGAAAGAGATTTGCTTTAAGGTCGAGTGCAATCAGCAAATCTTTGCGGATAAAATTTTACTACAACGAATGTTATCGAATCTTATTGTTAATGCCATTAGATATTCGCCAGAAAAATCGCGTATTCATATAACCAGTTTTCTTGATACCAACAGCTATCTTAATATTGATATCGCCAGCCCTGGAACGAAAATTAATGAGCCTGAAAAACTCTTCCGTAGATTTTGGCGGGGAGATAATTCGCGTCATTCCGTAGGTCAGGGACTAGGCCTTTCTTTAGTCAAAGCGATTGCCGAATTGCATGGGGGAAGTGCTACGTATCACTATCTCAATAAGCATAATGTGTTCCGGATTACGTTACCGCAAAGAAATTAACATAGGGCTTCAGTACGCCATAAATTAACCGTGAAAAAACGCAGCCACGTCGTGAGTACTAACGCGGCCGCGATTGATTATGCGCTTACATTCAAACGTAACAGGGATTAACCCGCGTAAGCTGCCAGCATTTCCTGCGCCGCCAGTTTACCCAACGCATTCGCTGCAAAAGGACTGTCGCCGGTGAGAAGTTTACGGTCCTTATGTACTCGCCCGGTGATGTCGTCATTAATGATATTCATGCCCATTTTCTTCAGTTCTTCGCCGAAGTACCAGGTGAGATGACCCGGCATATAGCCAATCTCTGGCGTTTGTTTGTCTGCGGCGTCTGGGAATGCGCAAATGGAATAACCATTCAGTGGGTTATCGCCGTGGCGAAGCGCCAGAAAAGCCGCCGGGCCGTGGCAAAGGGAGATAACAAAACGGTCATTTTTGATTGCCCACTGTAAAGCGGCAGCCACGTCCTGGCTTTCAGGTAAACCAATAAGTGCGCCATGACCACCAGGAACAAAGATTGCTGCATATTCGCTATCAGCGTTGAGGCTGGCAACAACATCCGCGAGTTTCTTCGGATTGCGGAACAACGATTTATGCTGCTCAAAGAATGGCATTACTTTTTCATCTTTGTGCGGCATAGCCCAGTATTCAAACTTGGTCATCAGACCGGAAATGGTCGCCACTTCGAATTCGAAACCTGCAGCATGGAGATGATACAACGGCAGCAACGTTTCAATCGGATGGTTACCGGTCGAGAACAGTTTTCCGTTATCGGTCGGCAAATAACGTTCGTCCGCGGCGATCACCAGAATTTTATGTTTACCGCGATAAGGTTTTGGATAGTCCACGCCATCAAGATCAGAGACAGGACTGGTATATTGGCTAAGCGAATATTCTGAAGGGAAGAATGCATTATCTTCAGCAATATCGACCTGCGGATTTTTACTTGTTTGAACAGTCATAGTGTATTCCTTATTGTTGCTTAGTTAGGGTAGTCACTATATTTGCGACTGAGCTGGTCGCTATTTTTAACCAGGCTGGAAAATTGAGTCAATATATCGAAAGCGGTAGTCGGCGGCTGTAAGTATGTAATGATGATGCTGCACTGGTGTTGAATATTATTCACGCCAAATTTTCCTTATTGAGCAACGTCGTCGCAAGTGGCTTCAATGATTTTAGACCATTATCAGAGGTACGGGGTGGCGGGGAGAGATTTAGTGCTGTGGAATATTGTGGTGCTGATGAATATTTATATCCCGGATTGGTAGAGAAAAAGCTTATTTCATGCACTATTTTTGCAAATATTTCTATATGGGAAGCGTGTTTGTTACGGATTAATTCATAAAGAAATGCATTTGGGTGTTAGCTTGAAGAGTAGCTGGTTGATGTTATTGTGCCAGGAGGGGCAGGGTAAGGTGCTGTATCGATATGCTTCGGCAATTGCGTGTGCCGCAGATGGAGATGAAATGCCAATAAAAAAGCCTGAGTTCGATGAGGGACGAACTCAGGCTAGTGTTCAGTTTTACAGTAACACGCCGCAGCGAGTTGACTGATTAGAACTGGTAGACTAAGCCCACAGCAACGATATCATCGGTAGCGATGCCGTTTGCTTCGTAGAAGTCATCGTCGTTGTCCAGCAGGTTGATTTTGTAATCAACATAGGTGGACATGTTTTTGTTGAAGTAGTAGGTCGCACCAATATCAACGTATTTAACCAGATCTTTATTGGTGTAACGTGGGTCGCCGTTGCCGTCATGAGCCCAACCGCCTAAATCCTTACCTTTAGATTGCAGGTAAGCGATGGACGGGCGCAGGCCAAAGTCGAACTGATACTGAGCAACAACTTCAAAGTTTTGGGTTTTGTTAGCGATGGCTGATCTTGATTCACCATTATCAAACTCGCCACCACCATATGGGGTCATATTGCGAGTTTCAGCGTACATAGCTGCTAAATACACATTATTAGCATCATATTTTGCACCAACAGTCCATGCTTCAGCGGTTTCACCACCAGCATTTCTGTTGCTATGGTTACGATCATTTAAACCAACTCCAACCTGACGATCTGAACGATCAGAGTTTGATATGCAGCACCCAGACTTAAACCGAAGTCGAAGTCGTAGGATGTTGACATACCGAAACCATCACCATTTTCTTTGGAAAGGCTACGGCCATCACCACTACCGGAACCTTCCTGCCCGAATGGTCCACCACTTTCATTATTACCCTGATATTGCAAAGCAAAGTTCAAGCCATCGACCTAACCAAAGAAGCCATTGTTACGGTAGGTTGCAACACCATTAGCACGACCGTTCATGAAGTTGTCAGCGCCAGCATAGGTATCGCCACCAAATTCTGGCAGCATATCGGTCCATGCTTCTACGTCATATACGACACCGTAGTTACGACCATAGTCGAAAGTACCATTCTGACCAAAGCCTAAACCTGCAAATGCCAGACGCGTTGCGGTATTACCCTTGTCGCTTTCAGGACCGTTTGCGCCAATGTTAAATTCCCACTGACCATAACCAGTGAATTGATCAGCGATCTGAGTTTCACCTTTGAAACCGATACGGGCATATGACATGTCGCCATCGCTGCCAGAATCATCAGAGAAGTAGTGCAGACCCACTACTTTTCCGTACAAATCCAGTTTATTACCATCTTTATTATAGACTTCAGCCGCATTTGCTGCGCCAGCAACTAATAACGCCGGGACCAGCATTGCCAGAACTTTTCTTTTCATTATGTATTCCCTTGTGATTATAATCTTCATGAATATATCAATAAGTGCCGTTATCCAAAAAAAAGCACATTTGGATACTATTCTATGAAGTTCATTTTATTTTAAGGATTACATGTAACAAATGTATTTAAAAGATATCAAAATGTTTCTAATCTATTTAATATAATTCATAATTATGAAT
>OEPP01000046.1_pt1 | contig 33717 bp, 40 predicted proteins | sample 1539271 | NCBI WGS metagenome assembly OEPP01 (sample SAMN02393684, study PRJEB22366) | soil metagenome | biome: freshwater stream | place: Canada: Laurel Creek, Waterloo, ON | reverse complement strand
TTTTCCGCTGCATAACCCTGCTTCGGGGTCATTATAGCGATTTTTTCGGTATATCCATCCTTTTTCGCACGATATACAGGATTTTGCCAAAGGGTTCGTGTAGACTTTCCTTGGTGTATCCAACGGCGTCAGCCGGGCAGGATAGGTGAAGTAGGCCCACCCGCGAGCGGGTGTTCCTTCTTCACTGTCCCTTATTCGCACCTGGCGGTGCTCAACGGGAATCCTGCTCTGCGAGGCTGGCCGGCTACCGCCGGCGTAACAGATGAGGGCAAGCGGATGGCTGATGAAACCAAGCCAACCAGGAAGGGCAGCCCACCTATCAAGGTGTACTGCCTTCCAGACGAACGAAGAGCGATTGAGGAAAAGGCGGCGGCGGCCGGCATGAGCCTGTCGGCCTACCTGCTGGCCGTCGGCCAGGGCTACAAAATCACGGGCGTCGTGGACTATGAGCACGTCCGCGAGCTGGCCCGCATCAATGGCGACCTGGGCCGCCTGGGCGGCCTGCTGAAACTCTGGCTCACCGACGACCCGCGCACGGCGCGGTTCGGTGATGCCACGATCCTCGCCCTGCTGGCGAAGATCGAAGAGAAGCAGGACGAGCTTGGCAAGGTCATGATGGGCGTGGTCCGCCCGAGGGCAGAGCCATGACTTTTTTAGCCGCTAAAACGGCCGGGGGGTGCGCGTGATTGCCAAGCACGTCCCCATGCGCTCCATCAAGAAGAGCGACTTCGCGGAGCTGGTGAAGTACATCACCGACGAGCAAGGCAAGACCGAGCGCCCAATACGCAAACCGCCTCTCCCCGCGCGTTGGCCGATTCATTAATGCAGCTGGCACGACAGGTTTCCCGACTGGAAAGCGGGCAGTGAGCGCAACGCAATTAATGTGAGTTAGCTCACTCATTAGGCACCCCAGGCTTTACACTTTATGCTTCCGGCTCGTATGTTGTGTGGAATTGTGAGCGGATAACAATTTCACACAGGAAACAGCTATGACCATGATTACGCCAAGCTTGGCTGCAGGTCGACGGATCCCCGACGAGCGCCTCGCCACGGTCAAGACACTCTCCATCGCGCGTGGGCTCCTGGCGCTGCCCAGGACGCCTCCGGCGATGCTGAAGAAGTACTTCCAACCACGGTCGACGATCCGCAAGTCCTTTCTCTTCTCTGACCTGTCGTGGAACGATCGACGCACGCTAGAAGTGGAGTTGCCCGCCGGCAACGGCGTGGGCACGGCTCGCGCAATGGCGCGCGCCTATTCCGCTTTCGCTGAGGGCGGCGCCGAGCTTGGTCTCACGCCGGAGACGTTCGCCCGCATCACCGCATTGCCCCCGACCGATCATCCCGATGACGAGGTGATCGGCATCCCGACGTACTTCTCCCTCGGCTTCCTGCGGCCCGGGCCTGAGGTCTGGTTCGGCTCGACTCCGCGCGCCTTCTGCGCACCAGGCGCAGGCGGCTCCTTCGCGTTCGCCGACCCCGACGCGCACCTCGGATACGCCTACGTCATGAACAAGCTGGACTTCTACTACAACGATGATCCACGCGAGAAGCCGCTGCGCGATGCCCTTCATCGCGCTATCCGCCGGGCCGACCCGAGCCCGTCTCGCTCGATTGGGGCTGGAACCCCCGAAAGAGAGCTTGTCTACGAGGGCGGTCGGAGAGAAGGTGTCCGATGACACCGAGCGTGCAAGGCACGACGAGGCGCATCCGCGTTGTTGCTGCTCTCCTGATTGTCGGGCTGGCCGCGGGGCCGGCGGCGTCGCATCTCTACTGGCTGCTGGGCGGCACCTGGGGGCTCTATACCCGCGGCGTCCGCGACGAAGTGGCGACCACAGGCACACGCGTTGTCGCCGCCGTGGTGCTACTGCTGCTCATCGCCGCGGTGTTGGTCGTCCTGGCGCGGGTCGAGTTGTGGCAGCAGGCGTTCGTCTCCGACCGCGTGATTCGGTTCTTCGCCTGGGCGTTGGCGGCGGTCTTCGTGGGCGAGACGCTGGCAGCCTTCACCTGGAGTAGGGGTGAGGAGTTGTGGTGGATGTACGGGCCGGTCTCGCTCGTGATCGCAGTGCTCGCGCTCGTCGTGGCGGGCTCGGGGGGCGCGTGGCCTCGTGTCCCCCGGCCACACCGGACGCTCCCCTTGCACTGACACCTCGAGGCAAACACGTCCGGCGTCGCCGAGAATCGCCGCCGCCGCTCCGCGAGCGATTGTCCATTCTCTAAACGGTAAACAGCTCGCGGGTACGAGACGGGTACATCAGCCTGGACACGAGCGGGCACGCGCGGGCACTCAAGACACACTTCGAAAAGGCGATTTGCAGAAAAAACGCGGCCGCGAGCGCCCGGCCGTGCCCGCCAGTACCGCCCCTGAACTTCCATGGTAAGGAGGGGGTCATTGGGGAACAACTGGCCCTTGGTGACAGCGGAGTCGATCTCTTCGATCTGACCGGAGTGGCGTACGACGGGTTGAGAAGACCAGCCGCTCGACGGCCATCAGCCGGTTCCTCGCATCGAGCGCCACGACCTTGTACGCCTCCGCGAACGTCGCACTGCTCACGAGCCCTGCTCGTCCATTCGGTGCCTTGGCAACGATCCTCTCCGGGATCGCACTCGCGACCGCGCTGAGCGGCTGCGAGCCGCCCTCTCGCAGCTTGCACGCTCATGTTCGTCCGCCCACATCACGTCGCTCCTGAGTTGCGGAGACGCGTTGCTCGCAGCGGTACGCCTCAGTGGATGCCGGTTGAGACGAGCGCGAGCACTGCCGCGCCGAGGGCGATCCGGTAGGCGACGAACAGGTACACGGTGTGTGTTGCGAGGTAGCGCAGGAGGAACGCGATCGAGGCGTAGCCGACGACGAAGGCGAGCGCAGTTGCGAGCGCGGTGGCGCCGAGCGTCGCATTCGAGCCGCCGCCGATCTCTCGCAACTCGTACAGGCCGCTGAGCACCACGGCAGGCACGGAGAGCAAGAAGGAGTAGCGAGCGGCGGCGGTGCGCTCGAGACCGAGGAAGAGGCCGGCGCTGATCGTCGCGCCGGAGCGGGAGACGCCAGGCACGAGCGCCGCCGCCTGGGCGAACCCGATCAGGAGCCGTCGCGCCAGCGGAGGGCGTCGAGCGGGCGCGAGCGCCTGCCCACCTTCTCCGCCGCGAGCAGGACGAGGCCGAGCACATCAGGGTCGTCCCGATCAGCCGGAGGTTGCGGGCTCCCGTCTCGATCTGGTCGCTGAAGACGGCGCCGAAGAGGACGATCGGGATCGTGCCAGCGAGGATGTACCAGCCGAGCCGCGACTCGGGGGTCGCGCGACGATCGGGGTCGCGGATCCCGGCCAGCCAGGCCCGCGCGATCCCCTGCAGGTCGCGGCGAAAGTAGAGGAGCACGGCTGCGAGCGTGCCGAGCTGCGTGACGGCAGTGAAAGCCGCGCCCGGGTCCTCCCAGCCGGCAAACGCCGGCACGATCCGTAGATGGGCGGTGCTCGAGATCGGCAGGAACTCGGTGAGCCCCTGCACGATGTCAAGCACGACCGCCTCGAGCAGGCTCAGTTCGGTCGCTCCCGCCAGCCGCGTCCGAGCGCGAGCGAACGCTTGGCGAGCCAGTTCACGTGGGTCAGATCCAGCGTCGGCGTTTGAAGACGAGGAAGAGGCCGACGGAGACGAGCACCATCAGCGCGAGCGCGAAGGGGTAACCGAACGTCCAGCCGAGTTCGGGCATGTGCTCGAAGTTCATCCCGTAGGTCGTCCCGACCAGAGTTGGGGCGAAGAGGATCGCGGCCCAGGCGGAGATGCGCTTCACCTGCTCGTTCTGCGCATGGGACGCCTCGGTGAGGGCCTTCGTTTCGAGCGTCAGGTTGACGCTGAGGATGTTCTGAAGGAGCGCGCGGAACGCGTCTGCGTGCTCCTCGGCGCGGATGGCGTGGTCCTGGACGTCGCGCAGATACCGCCCCGCCTCGTCGTCGATTCCCGGCTCGTCGATCAGGCGCGCAAGGATGTCGTCCAGTGGCCCTGTCGCGCGCTGGAACTCGATCACCTCTCGTGCCAGCTCATAGATGCGACGGGAGACGGTCGGGCTGCCGCCGAAGACCTCATCCTCGATCTCGTCGATGTCGTTTTGCAGGCCGGCGACGACCGGTCATAGCTGTCGACGACGTGGTCGACGATCGCGTAGGCGATCGCCATCGGGCCACGCCGGAGCAGGTCCGGGCGCGCCTCGAGCCGCTGCCGCACCGGCCCCAACTCCGGCGCTTCGCCGTGGCGGACGGTGATGACGAACTGCGGACCGACGAAGATCGCGACCTCGCCGAACAAGACTGTTTCCGTCTCGTCTTGGTAGCGGGCGGGCCGCAGGACGATGAAGAGCGTGTCCCCGTAGCGCTCGAGTTTCGGGCGCTGATGCGCCTTGACGGCGTCCTCGACCGCGAGCTCGTGCAGGTCGAACTCGCGCGCCACCGCAGCGAACTCCTCCTTGCTCGGCTCAAAGAGACCCAGCCAGGCGACCGCATCACCCGTCTTGCAGGCAGCACGGAGCTCGGCGAAGTCGTCGGGCTCCGCCGTACGACGGCCGTCGCGGTAGACGGCGCGGTCGACGATCATGCGAGCACGGTAGCTCCTCGGCTCGCCGCACTCCGCGGTAGCCTGAGCCAATCGGTCCCGCCGCGGCTGGCGGGGACGAAGGGAAGGTGAGCATTGGGCGCAGCTGCTCCTTGCGAGCTGTCTCCTAGTCCGCTCAGCGGCTAGTGTCACCCTCGCCCGGAGGCGCGCACGAATGAGGAAGGACGTCCGCGAGTTCATCCGCCGGCTCGAAGCGGCTGGCCTCACGGTCGAGTCGACACCCGGCCACTACCGCGTCCTGCGCGACGGCAGGCCGCTCCGGAAGGCCAACGGGATACCCTTCATGCTGCCTTTCTCGCCCGACACGATCCGCTGGCGCAGAGCGGCGATCGTCGAGCTGCGCAAGCTCGGCATCGACGTCTAGCCCGCCACTGTCTGCGTCTGATCGCGTAGCCGGCGCGACAATCCGCCAGTGGAGACGGTGCTCAGTCGTCTCGGCAGCGGCGAGCAAGGGCTCACCGGCGAGGAGGCGCGGCGGCGGCTGGACGAGTTCGGCCCGAACGTCTTGCGCAGCCATGGCACCCGCTTCTGGGGTGTTCTTGCTCGCCAGTTCCGCAGCTTCCTGTTCGTGCTCCTCGTTTCGGCGGCGGTCGTCTCGGCCGCGGTCGGCGAGACGACCCCGGCCGGGATCATCCTGACGATCGTCGCCTTGAGCGTCGGGCTCGGCTTCGTCAACGAGTACCGCTCCGAGAAGGCGGTCGAGGCGCTCCACTCGCAGATCCGCCGCACGGCCCTCGCCGAGCGCGACGGCCAGGCGCGGCAGGTCGACGTCGTCGCGCTCGTGCCCGGAGACGTCGTGCGCCTCAGGGTGGGAGACATCGTGCCCGCGGACCTGAGGCTGCTCGAGGCGAATGGCCTCGAGTGCGACGAGTCGGTCTTGACGGGCGAGTCGGCGGCGGCTGCGAAGACGGCCGCGCCGGGACGCGGCGACTCGCCGCTCGACCTGCCCTCGTGCGCGTTCATGGGCACGGTCGTCACCGGCGGCGAGGGGCGCGGCGTCGTCGTGCAGTCGGGGCCGCGCACCGCCTTCGGAGGCATCGCGTTGCGGCTCGGCGAGCGGCACGAGCAGACCGCCTTCCAGCGCGGCCTGCAGGATTACGCGCGCATGCTCGTCGTCATCAGCGGGGTGCTGACGGCATCGATCTTCGTACTCAACGCCGCCCTGGGCCGCTCACTGCTCGAGTCGCTGCTCTTCTCGCTCGCGATCGCTGTCGGGATGACGCCGCAGCTGCTGCCGGCGATCGTCACCGTCAGCCTTGCAACCGGCGCCCGCCGGCTGGTGAAGCAATCGGTGGTCGTGAAGCGGCTCGTCGCGATCGAGGATCTCGGCAACGTCGAGGTGCTGTTCACGGACAAGACCGGCACCCTGACCGAGGGGCGGATCTCGTTCGAGCAGGCGCTCGATGCCGCCGGCCGGCCCGCGCCGAGCTGCTGACGCTCGGGCTCGTCGCAAACGAGGCGGCGCTCGAGCACGGAGTGGTCGTCGGCGGCAACGAGCTCGACCGTGCGCTTTGGCAGGCGCCGGACGCCGGCAGTGCAGGCGCCGACGCCTGGCGGCGGGTCGCGGAGGCAACGTTCGACCATGACCGGCAGCTCGGCTCGGCGCTCGCGGACGGCCCGGCCGGACGCCTGCTCGTCGCCAAAGGGGCGCCGGAGGCGATCCTGGAGCGCTGCGCTCGCGTCCCCGCGGGCGCAGAGGTCGTGCTCGACCAGCTGTTCGCCAGCGGCAGCCGCGTGGTTGCGGTCGCCACACGGCCCGCTCTCGAACTGACTGCGCTGACGCCGGCCGAGGAGCACGACCTCGAGCTGCGCGGCTTCCTCTGCTTCGCCGATCCTTCCAAGGAGGACGCCGCGCGATCGCTCGAGCGGCTGGCGAAGCTCGGTGTCTCGGTCAAGATCGTGACCGGCGACAACGGCCGCGTCGCGGAGAAGGTCTGCGCCGACCTCGGCATGGAGTCGCTCGGGACGCTGACCGGGACGGAACTCGAAGCGCTGAGCGACGACGAGCTGGCCGAGGCGCTACCGCACACCACGATCTTCGCGCGCGTCACCCCGGAGCAGAAGTCGCGCATCATCCGCGCCCAGCGCGCGCTCGGCGGCGATATCGGCTTCCTCGGCGACGGCATCAACGACGCGATCGCCCTGCACGACGCCGACGTCGGCATCTCCGTCGACACCGCCACCGACGTCGCCAAGGACGCCGCCGATGTCGCCCTGCTCGAGAAGGACCTCGGGGTCCTCGCCGACGGTGTCGTCGAGGGCCGGCGCATCTTCGCCAACACGATCAAGTATGTCCTCATGGGGACGTCCTCGAACTTCGGGAACATGTTCAGCGCCGCGGGAGCCTCGCTTTTCCTCTCCTTCCTGCCGAATGCTGCCCGGCCAGATCCTGCTCAACAACCTGCTCTACGACGTGAGCGAGCTGACCATCCCCACCGACAACGTCGACGAGGAGCTGCTCGCGCGCCCCTCCCAGTGGGACATCGGCTTCATCCGGCGCTTCATGTTCCTCTTCGGGCCGATCAGCTCCGTCTACGACTTCCTCACCTTCGCCGTCATGATCTACGGCTTCGACGCCGCTGCGACGCTCTTCCGCTCCGGCTGGTTCGTCGAGTCGCTCGCCACCCAGACGCTCGTGATCTTCCTCATCCGCACCCGCCGCATCCCCTTCTTCCACAGCCGGCCCAGCCGACCGCTGCTCGCAACCACGCTCGCCTGCGTCGGGGTTGGTGTCGCCCTGCCCTACTCGCCGCTCGCTGACGTGCTCGGCTTCGAGGCGCTACCGCTCGCCTTCCTCGCCGTGCTCGCCCTCATGGTCGTCACCTACCTCGCCCTCGTCGAGCTCGGCAAGTACATCTTCTTCACCCGCCTCCGCCAAGCGGCACGGCCGCTCGCGCTCCGGCCTCCACGGCGCGAGCGCCACATCCACCGCCGGGCCGCCGCCTGGAGCCTGCGCCGGCCCGTCCATCGGGACAGGCGCCATCCGGATCGGACGCGCCGCCCGACGCCGCTTCACAGGGACCGGTCGCGGTGACCTGACAGATGCTCGCCCACAGCGGAGGATCGTCGCGTCAAGTCCTGTGGGCCTTCGGCGCCCTTCAGCCGCCCCGCTCGCTCCAGTCGCGCTTTGCTTCCTCCTCCATCCGTTCGAGACGCGTGTAGTAGTCCGGGAACTCGTTCAGGTGGGCACGGGCGATCTTCGCGGTCACCTGCGGATCATCGTCGGTCACGTTGGTGGCCGGGTCGTGGAGCCCATGCTCCAGCTCGACGTCCATGCCGGCCCGGAACTGCTCGACATCGAAGGGCGAACTCACCCAGTCGATCCCGATCTCCTCGCCGACGCGGCGCGCTTGCTCGACCGTGAAACTCTTGCGTTCGGCCATCCTCGACCTCCTCGCCCGCGACGGGCATCCGCTTGTCGGGTCACGCTACGCTCGTGCCCGGAGCGTCACGCGTTACGACACCTGCTCGCTCACGGAATACCAGACTCGAGCTCCGGCGTAGCCCTGCACTCTCTCAAACTCGAAATACAAGAGACCTCGGAGTACCACCGGTGTATTCTCGCCGTCCTTGCCTGCCTGCGCGACCGAGCCTCTGTTTACTGTCTAGCGAATTGACAACGCCACGCGGGTACGAGACGGGTACATCAGCGCGATCACGCGCGGGCACTCGCGGGCACTCGCGACGCGCCTCGAAGCGCCGATTGCAGGACAAACGTGCTCGCGCATGCTCTACTGTGCCCGCCAGTACCGCCCCTGAACCTCCATGGTAAGGAGGGGGTCGACGGTTCGAGTCCGTTAGAGGGCTTTCGGGTTTCGCCTGCTCAGCTCCTCGTCTCGTCGCCTGGCTCGGTCGCAGCTCCACATCGTGCGCGTTATCGTCGTCAAGGCGATGAAGCACGTCGTGATCCTTGGTGCAGGTTTCGCGGGCCTGGAACTGGCGACGCGACTCTCCGAGACCCTCGCGGGCGAGGTCCGTGTCACGCTTCTCGACCAGAACGACTCCTTCAGCTTCGGGTTCTCGAAGCTGGACATCCTGCTCGGCCGGAAGTCGACAGCGGACGTCCTGCTGCACTACCGCGACATCGCCAAAGAGGGAGTCGAGTTCCGACAGGAGCGGGTGGTCTCGATCGACCCGGAGAAACGGCAGGTGGCGACAGACGCAGCCTCGTACGAAGCCGACATCCTCGTCGTCGCGTTGGGAGCGGATTACGACTTCGCAGCCACGCCCGGATTCGAAGAGGGCGGCAGCGAGTTCTACTCGGTCGCGGGCGCGGAGCGCATGCGCGACGTGCTCTCGAACTTCGACTCTGGGAAGATCCTGATCGGGATCCTCGGCCACCCATTCAAGTGCCCGCCCGCGCCGTTCGAGGGGGCGCTCCTGCTTCACGATCACTTCGTCGAGCGCGGTGTCAGGGATTCGGTCGAGATTCGAATCGTCGGGCCAATCGCGGCTCCGGTTCCGATCACGAAAGAGCTTTCCCAGAGCTTCCTCGACGCCTTGTCCGAGCGTGGAATCGAGTACGTGCCGAACCAGCATGTCGTGGAGCTCGACACACGCAACAACGAGGCGCGGTTCAAGAGCGGCATCGGCATCTCCTACGACCTGTTCGTCGGGATCCACCCGTCGTCGTTGAACGTGCGCAGCACGGCCCGCCGGCGAGTGCCGTCGGGCCGCTCGATGGTGACGGCCCGGGTGTTGGTCGAGATCCCACCCTTGAGCCGGCGCGTGGCCACCACCTCGCCGCCGAGGACCTGGCCGACCCAGCGACGAGCCCGCGCGGTGGGTCGCTGGCGCAGGCGGGGTTCGACGGCCGAGGTCATCCGGCGCAATGCTCCCACCGTTAGGGTCCGGCGATGGCGTTCGAGACCGTCACCGGGTACTGCTGGCCGCAATCCGTCGAGGGCGGGGGCGCCGTCGGGCTGCACCTCTCCTCCGCCGGCGCACGGCCGGTGTCGGTCGAGGTCGCGCGCGTCGGGGCCGAGCGCACGGTCGTGTTCAGCGACGCGGCCGTCCCGGCCGATGGCCACGCCACCCCGACGGAAGCCCACCGCCACGGATGTGACTGGCCCGCGGCCCTCGTGCTCGACGTCGAGTCGACCTGGCGGTCCGGCTACTACGAGGTCGTCCTCGACATCGACGTCGATGGCAAGCCGCGTCGCAGCCATGCCTTCTTCGTGGTGCGCCCCCCGGTCGACGCGCCCAGCTCGCCGGTGCTGCTGGCCCTGGCCACCAACACCTGGCACGCCTACAACGACTTCGGGGGCCGCAACCTCTACACCGGCGGCACGCACGTGTCGCTCCAGCGTCCGATGTCCGCCGGGTACCTGTACAAGCCCCCGGGGCTCGGCCGCCGCGTCACCACCACCGCACCGCCCGACCCGCAGATGGCCGCCCACGTCGGCTACCTCCGGCTCAACCACCTCTCCCCGTACGCAGGGTCGGCGGGGTGGCCCGACTGGGAGCTGCCGTTCCTGCAGTGGGCCGAGGGGAACGGGTACGCCGTCGACGTCGTCACCAACGCCGACCTGGAGGACCACCCCGACGTCCTCCTCGGCGGGGGCCGCTCGCTGTTCCTCTCCGTGGGCCACGACGAGTACTGGTCGGGTCCGATGCGCGACACCGTCGAGGCCTTCATCGGCCGGGGCGGTCATGCGGCGTTCCTCTCGGGCAACACGTCCTTCTGGCAAGTGCGCCTCGAGGACCCGACACCGGAGGGACCGGCCGCGACGATGGTCGGCTACAAGGGCTTCTTCAAGCAGGACCCGGTGTTCGGCACCGACCGCGTGGGCGAGCTCACGAGCATCTGGTCCGACCACCTGATCGAGCGGCCCGAGAACCACATGACGGGCGTGAGCTTCGCCCGCGGTGGCTACCACCGCATCGGCAAGCGGGCCACGACCGGCGCGGGGGGCTACACGATCCACCGGCCCGGCCACTGGCTGTTCGACGGCACGGGACTCGGCTACGGCGACGTCCTGGGTGCGGCGGCCACCACCGTCGGGTACGAGTGCGACGGCTGCGACTTCACGTATCGCGACGGGCTGCCCTACCCCACCGGGGTCGACGGAACGCCCACCGACTTCGAGATCCTGGGGACCGCACCGGCGGCCCACTTCACGCGCGACACGGCCACCCGACCGCCCGCCCCGAACGAGCCGTCGGAGGTGGAGTTCATCGCGTCGCGGCTGTTCGACGGCAGCCGGGCGCCGGAGGACGTGGAGCGGATCGCGCACGGCCACGCCGTGCTCGGCACGTACACAACCGCGGCGGGAGGCGTCGTGGTGACGTCGGGGAGCACGGACTGGGCCCACGGCCTGGCCGGCCGCGATCCGCAGGTCGAGCAGATCACGCGCAACATCCTCGACCGTCTCGGCACCTGATCGAAGCAGCTAGCCGCTGCGCAGGAACGAAAAGTGCCCGTCGGTCTCGAGCACGCACCACTCGACGTCGCGCAGGTCGCTGATGCCCTCGGTGCGCGCCGCCTCGAAGAGGTCGGCGAGATCGAGCCGCTCGTTGTGGAGCGCCTCCTTCACCACCGTGCCGTGCTGCACGATCACGACGGGGACGCCCTCGAGCACCCGACCGGCGCGCGGCCAGCGGACCGAGATGGCCGCCGAGGCGACCGTGAGGAGGGCCATGGGCGTGACGGCGAGCATGGCCCCGGTGACCGACATGTCCTCCAGGGTCAGGCCCTGCTGGATGAGGTCGCCCATGACGACGAGCACGACGAGGTCGAAGGCCGTGAGCTGGGACAGCTCGCGCTTGCCGAGGCCGCGCAGGACGATCCACAGGAAGGCGTAGATGGCGACTGAGCGCAGGACGATCCCCATCAGGGAGCCACCCACGTCGTGTAGAGGAGCACGACGGATTCGTCACCGGTCGTCACCGTCGTCATCCCGCGCTTGCGGCCGAAGACACCGGGCTCGATGCGAGCGTCGAGGACGATCGTGAGCGAGTCGCCGGGCGGAGGGTCGAACGTCCAGATCACGTCGCCTCCCTCGGTCGTGATCTCGGCGGGCTCGGGTTCGAACCCGTTGTCGTCGAAGATCGCGAGGTAGCGCTGATCGGTGCGGACCTCGATCGGCGCCGTGAAGCCACCGGGGCGCACGACCGCGATCGAGAACGGGGCGGCGAGCGCGCCGCGCGCCCGATCCGCGTAGCGGATGGTCACCCGCAGGTCGCCCGACGTCGCCCGCACGGTGTCCGTGCGCATCCCGAGCTGCTGCGTGACGGCGGCGAGCACGAACAGGCTCAGCACCGAGATGATCCCTCGCCGCCACCACTTCGATCGGCGGCTGACGGCCAGGCCGTCATCGAGCGGCGCGGTCGACGTGGGGGAACCCGCGCCCGGCCCGTTGGGGTCCTGTTCCATGGATCCACTCGGCCGAGGTTGGTGCTGAAGCGCACCGTGGTGCCATTCTGCACCGGCGTGCCGGCTGATTCGGCGACGAAGGCGCTGATTGCGGTCGAGCCGCCGGCTGGCAGCACCAGGGCTGCGGACGTCACGGTGACGGTGGAGTTGGTCGGGGCGGTCAACTGCATCGTGTCGCAGGCGATGACCGCCAGTTGGGCAAGCACCAACGCCGCGGCGCCAGTCAGCCGGGCGTGGCTTCGAACGTGATTTCGCATCATCCTCACCAGTTTGCGTAGGCCGTGCCGTCGAGCCCGCTCAGCTCGGAACCGCTCTTCACGTCGTAGATGCCGGGCTCGGTGGCGACATTGCCCGCCTCGAGTTCCGACATCGTCGTCTGCCAGCTGTCCGCTTTCAACGTGAACGGATCAACCGGGACCGCCCGCAGGTACTTGTCGGCCACCAAGGCTTCCAACGTTGGGGGGTACTTGTTCTTGTCCGCGTAGTACTGATCGATCGCGTCCCGCATTCGGAACAGGTCTTCCTTGAGCGTGGCTTCCTTCGCACGGGTCACGCTGTTGCCGTACATCGACAGGCCGACGCCGGCCAGCGTGGCGATCAGCGCCATCACGATCATGATCTCCATGAGCGTGAAGCCCGCCTGGCTGGCGACGCGACGCATCCCGGTTGAAGCTGGTGCAGTCATGGCTACCAATCCCGATATTTCGTGCCGTCGAGCGCGGTGCCCTTGCTGGTCGTATACACGTCGAACACGTTCTTGCCGCCCCACGAAGTCGCGTCAGGCTTGTCCTGATACGCGCGCAGTCCCCATTCCATCGAGTTGGTCAACGGGTCGATGGGGATGCGGCGCAGGAACTTGAGCTTGCGGCCCGAGGCGTCGTTGGCCGGGGTCACCCCCTCGACCAGCGTCTCGAGGTCCGCCGGATAGCCCTCGCTCCCGGGGGTCAGCTCGGTGGTGGGAATCTGCCCCACATCCACGGCGTCCTTGAACTTGTCGATCGCGGTACGCATCTCCCGCAGCGAGCGGCGCAACTCCGTTTCGCGCTGGCGCTGCGACGCCACCTGGGCGAGCGGCATCGCCGCCGAGGCCAGCACGAAGAGGATGCCGATCACGACCAGCAGCTCGATGAAGCTGTAACCGTCTTGCCCGGGTCGCGGCATTCGCACCACCGTTATCGGACCGTCACCGCCGTGACGGGCGCAAACTGCAGGGACAACGGCGCGCCGCCTGGCGCCGAGCCCGTCCCTGTCACCGTGAGGTTCGCCGGGCCCGGAGCCACGGCGTCGAAGAGAATCGCGGCCAGTAGCCCCGTGCCGGCAACGCCGGTGGAGTCGCCCGTCCTGACGACGGCGATGTCGATGCGTCCCGCGTCGGCCTGGCTGGTCGAGCGGGAAGCCGAAGGTGTCGTAGAGCTTGAAGGCGACCTCGCCGGGCAACGCCTGATCGTCGGCGAGCTTCGCTGTCTCGTCGTCGAGCAGGCCGAGGCCGCGCGCCAGCATCTGCTTGAAGCGGGCCTCTTCGAGCTTGAGGGTCTCGGCGATCAGGCCCTGGGCGCGGACCAGCTCGGGATAGGCCGTGCCCATCTGCGCCACCAGTACCGGCACCAGCTTCCACATCATGGGGTCCTGCTGGCCCAGCTTGTGAATGTGGCGCATGGCGCGGCGCATGATCCGGCGCAGCACGTAGCCGCGACCCTCGTTGGAGGGCAGCACGCCGTCGGCGATCAGGAAGCTGGTGGCGCGCAGGTGATCGGCGATGACGCGGTGGGAGACCGCGTGCGGGCCGTCGGCGTGGGTGTGCGAGGCCTCCGCGGACGCCTCGATGAGGGCGCGCATGAGGTCGATGTCGTAGTTGTCGTGCTTGCCCTGGAGCACGGCGGCCAGGCGCTCCAGGCCCATGCCGGTGTCGATCGAGGGGCGCGGGAGCGCGACGCGCTGGTCCTTCGTCACCTGCTCGAACTGCATGAAGACCAGGTTCCAGATCTCGATGAAGCGGTCGCCGTCCTGGTCGGGGCTGCCGGGCGGGCCGCCGGGGATCTCCGGGCCGTGGTCGAAGAAGATCTCCGAGCAGGGGCCGCACGGGCCGGTATCGCCCATGGCCCAGAAATTGTCGGAGGTGGGGATGCGGATGATCTTCGACTCGGGCAGGCCGGCGATCTTCTTCCACAGGTTGAAGGCGTCGTCGTCCTCGGAGAAGACGGTGACCATGAGGCGGTCCTTGGGCAGGCCGTAGGTCTTGGTCACGAGGTTCCAGGCCAGCTCGATGGCGAGGTCCTTGAAGTAGTCGCCGAACGAGAAGTTGCCGAGCATCTCGAAGAAGGTGTGGTGGCGGGCGGTGTAGCCGACGTTCTCGAGGTCGTTGTGCTTGCCGCCGGCGCGCACGCATTTCTGCGCGGTCACCGCGCGCTTGTAGTCGCGCTTCTCCATGCCCGTGAAGACGTTCTTGAACTGCACCATGCCGGCATTGGTGAAGAGCAGCGTGGGATCGTTGCGCGGCACCAGCGGCGAGGACGGCACGATCGCGTGGCCGTTCTTGGCGAAGTAGTCGAGGAACGTCGTGCGGATGTCGTTGGCGGTCTGCATGACTTGGTTTTATCGCCCAAAGACTGGTCCGGCAACGACAGAGGGGCGGGTCTTGCGACCCGCCCCTCCGACGCAGAGGAGACTTGGTAGGGCTATTCGCCGGCGCTGTCTTCGGCGGGGGCGGAGCCGTCCATCATGTGGCCGGCGACGATGCCGGCGTTCTGGCGGATGGCTTTTTCGATCTCGGCGGCGATTGAAGGGTTTTCCTTGAGGAAGGTCTTGGCGTTCTCGCGGCCCTGGCCGATGCGCTGGCTGTTGTAGGAGAACCAGGCGCCGGACTTCTCGACCACGCCGGCGGCGACGCCGAGGTCGATCAGCTCGCCGTTCTTGGAGATGCCCTCGCCGTACATGATGTCGAACTCGACGACGCGGAAGGGCGGCGCCATCTTGTTCTTCACCACCTTCACCCGGGTCTGGTTGCCGACGACGGTGTCGCGCTCCTTGATCGAGCCGATGCGGCGGATGTCCAGGCGCACGGAGGCGTAGAACTTGAGGGCGTTGCCGCCGGTGGTGGTCTCGGGATTGCCGAACATCACGCCGATCTTCATGCGGATCTGGTTGATGAAGATCACCATGCAGCGCGACTTCGAGATCGACGCCGTGAGCTTGCGCAGGGCCTGGCTCATGAGGCGGGCCTGCAGGCCCATATGCGAATCGCCCATCTCGCCCTCGAGCTCGGCGCGCGGCACCAGGGCGGCCACGCTATCGACCACCAGGATGTCGATGGCACCGGAGCGGACGAGGGTGTCGGCGATCTCGAGGGCCTGCTCGCCGGCGTCGGGCTGGGAGATCAGGAGCTCGTCGATGTTGACGCCGAGCTTGGTCGCATAGGACGGGTCGAGCGCATGCTCGGCATCGATGAAGGCGCAGGCGCCGCCCTGCTTCTGGGCCTCCGCCACGACCTGGAGGGCGAGCGTGGTCTTGCCCGAGCTTTCGGGCCCGTAGATCTCGACGATGCGGCCGCGCGGCAGGCCGCCGATGCCGAGGGCAATATCGAGGCCGAGCGAGCCGGTCGACACCACCTCGGCGTCCACCGCCTTCTCGCGCTGGCCCAGGCGCATGATCGAGCCCTTGCCGAAGGCGCGCTCGATCTGCACGAGGGCGGCATCCAAAGCCTTGCTACGATCCATCATATCCCTATCGACGAGACGCAAATTAGCCTGCGACATGGCGCTCTCCCTTCTTTAGTCCAACCCACGCGAGCGGGCAATGAAGGAACACTGTACAGGCTTTGTTCCGGTTTGCAAGCGAAATGTTCGCGTTTTGAACACGGGAACAAAACGGGAGGTTAAGAGGAGGTTACCGGCGAGGGGGCTCCGTGCCGCGGCGAGATCAAAGAATGAACGGTGGACCCCATGCCCAGCGGCGTTCTGTGACAGAAGGAGATTCACCGCAAAGAACGCAAAGACGCGAAGGAGGGGATGCTCGGTCTCTTTGCGCCTTCGCGTCTTTGCGGTTCATCCAAAACCGAGCGATGAACCCCATGCCCAGCGGAGAACTCGCCGATTGGAGGGCTTGCAGGGGCGGGCGGAGGCCCGTACGGCAAGCCTCGAAATCCGAGCGATGGAGCCCATGCCCAGCGGAGGAAGGGGCTCAGCACAGAGAACACAGAGAAGTGCTGTTGCGCTTCGCGCGAAGGAGGGTTTTGAGCGATGGACCCCATGCCAAGCGGCATTCTCTACTGTCACCCCGGCGAAAGCCGGGGTCCATAAACACCGGCATCTGGAATATGGGCCCCGGCTTTCGCCGGGGTGACACGGGAGGGGTGGCAACTCCTCTGCGATACGCGATCCCGTTGCGATTCCAGTTTTGAGCGATGGACCCCATGCCAAGCGGAGAGTGATGTCTCTCATGGATGTGGAGTCCCCCGCTCGAATTTCGGGAACAACCTTACGCAAACGGGTCAAGACGGAGGCGCATGGCGATAGGCTGCCGTTGCCGGAGGGCGACAGCATCGGGTTCAACCTATCCACGATGTCCAAGACCAAGCCGAAGGAAGCGAACTCCCATTGACCAGAACATTATAAGAACTTCACTCGCAGAAGTCAAGCGCGACATCTGGCCATCGGCTCTTCGCGGCCCTGGCGGGGGCTATCGGCGCGAGACGTCCGTGGCCCTGGAGATGCCGCGCACGGCCTGGGCGGCGGCATCGCCATCGGTGCGCGTGAGATCGGCCAGGGCGACGATGCCGACCATGCGCTTGTCGCGGTTGAGCACCGGCAGGCGACGGACCTGATGCTCGGACATCAGGCGCGCGGCCTCCGCCACGTCGTTGTCGTCGAAGCAGTAGAAGATCTTCTCCGACATGACGTCGCGGACCTTGCTACTGCCCGGCTTGCCCTCGGCCACGCCGCGCACGGCAATGTCACGATCGGTGACCATGCCGATCAGGCGATCGTTCTCGCCGACCGGCAGGGCCCCGCAGTTATCGTCGCGCATGCGCATGGCCGCGTCCTTGAGGCGCGTGTTCGGACCGACGAGATCGACCTCGCGGGTCATGACGGCGTTTACCTGCATCGCATACCTCCTTGCTCGCTGGAGAAATCCATCCTGTCGGCGCCCTCGTCCTCGGGGACGCCGCCTCAGCGATAGATGGGACAGCGGGCGGCGCACCGCAGCCTCGGACACAGCCTTCTCACAGCGTCGTGCGGATATCGCGATGCTCCGCCGTCGCGGGCGCCCGTCAGCGGCTGCGGCCGTCGAACGGCATGATCTTGAGCGAAGACGGTTCGACGCCTTCGAGGCAGCGGACATTGACGGCTGCCATGGCCTTGCCGTCGGGGCCGGTGCCGAAGCCGAACGGCGCGCAGCCGCAGGCCGGGCAGAAGTGATGCTTGATGACGTGCTTGTTGAACAGGTAGGTGGCCAGCGCGCTCTCCGGCGTCGACAGCCGCAGGCTCTCGCGCGGCACGAACCACAGGAGATAGCCCTTGCGGCTACAGTGCGAGCAATTGCACTCGATGGCCTGGGTGAGGTCGCCCTCGACCTCGAACGCGATGCCGCCGCAATGGCAGCTGCCTTTGTGGGTCATGGGATGCTCCTGACTGTCACCAGTAGATATAGACCTAGAGTTGCAGAGGTTCCGCGCCAATTCGATCGCGGTACTTCCTGGGGTTGACCAACGCCGATCTCGCGTTTCCGATGTTGATGGGAATGTGGCAGACTATTGCAGCTGCACATCGATATGGATTTCGGCTGAGCTAGGAGTGCATGGAGGATGACTGTAGAGAGGATAATGGATCCAGACGGTTTTCTTTACGAACTGGGTCACCTCCATGACGTGTGCGTCGGCACCGTGGAATTCGACACTGCCAATGACACTCTCCGTCTAACCTTGGACGACATCAACGCTGCCGTCGATAGTGAAACGTCGAAACACCAAAATCGTCGGCCATGCGCTCTGATATTTCGGGGGGTCGGTCGTTTTCTTTTCGATGTCGAAACGAACGAAGGTATTCGAATCGGCCATGCCGCCATAGTCGCAGATCGATCGCGCTTGCTATTGGAGGTCGACCTCAATCTCGGCGGTGGTAACACAACAGAGGGGCGACACAGTATAGTCGTGTCATTCGAATCACTGCACATCAGCGATATCGAGGCACCATAGTCGAGCCCGGCGCTCGACTCCGGACCTTGCGGGGCGCTCCCGGCGGCGGACCAGACCGGACCTGTCTTCGGACCAAAGACCCCGCGAGGCGCGTGTGCTATCGTCCGCTCTGAGACAAGAGCACCGATCGGCGAAGGTTCCAGCCGGCGCTTCGCCTTGTGCTGAGCGCCGGCGCAGCGGCGTTCGGCCGCCCGCCGATGGCGGCCGAACCGCCCAACTCCATGGGGGGCTTGCATGGGTTCTCTCTTACGGCTCGCGATCGCGGTATCGTGCCTCGTTGTCGGCGGACTTGCCGCGAGCATGGCGCTCGCCGGCGGCGGCGGCACCAGAACGACGCTCTATGTGACGCGGGACAGCAGGCCCGACCTGCCGCGGGCGGCGATCCGATTCGACGACGTGCTGTATGCCCTGAACACCGTGCAGGGCAAGTACAAGGTGGTTCCGGTCATGCTGGAGAGCGGGCCCGAGGGATTGCCCATCGGCCTGTCGCGCGACGCCGACGTTTTCTCCATCAGCGCGGGCGGGCGCACGGTGCAGGGCATCCTCGACCTGGCCAAGGCGGACCCGGAGCTGTGGGGCAGCCTGGAGACGCCCCTGAAGGAGGCGCTGCTTTATCCCGCCGGGCTGGAGCCCGAGGAAATGCGCACCATCTACATTCTCGCCCCGGCGTCCGAGCTGCAGGGCCTGCCGGACTCCTTCTCGCTCTTCATCAAGTCGCTCGACCACACGCTCGAGATTCCAAAATCCGCTCCCATGGCGGAATGATCGGCATGGCGCCCGCACCAACGAGGGGCCGCCGATGCTAGGCGAAATGTGGCGGAGCCTGCTCGGCTATCTCGAAAAGCAGCCCTACTGGAGTCGCCTGCAGCCGGTCCTGCTGGTCCTGTTCCTGTACGCGGGAACTGCGACGGTGGTTTATCAGTACGTGCAGTGGCAGTACGGGCTGGCGCCGTCGCCGCCCGCCTTCATCCGCAGCTATCTCTTCAAGCAGGTCAGCCTGGCGTTCGTCATCCTGGCCGCCGGACTGCTGATCCTGCGCATCCCCGGCCAGTCGGCGGCCGACGGAGGCGTGGCGACCTGGCGCGGCTGGCTGGCGCGGCACCGGTCGGCGCTGCTGTGGCGCGCGCTCGCCGTCATCCTGATCCTCGCCGTCGGGCTGCAGCTTTGGCTGCGCCTCGCTCCGACCGCCGCCGTCGCCGACGTCCGCGTCAAGTTCCACCCGCCCGAGCGGTCGCTGCGCAAGCTCGGCTTCGATCCCTATGCCTTCACCTACCTGATCTATGAGCTCAATCGGCAGCAGCGCGCCTGGCACTTCGAAGTGGACCTCGACCCGTTCGATCAGACCCTGCTCTCGTCGCGGGACCAGGCGCGCTGCGACGCAGATCCGCTCCGGCTGCTGTGCGCCGCGCAGGGCTATGTGCGGTCGCTCGGCGACGAGACGCGGCCCTTCATCCTGATCACCCAGGAGCAGTTCAAGGCGGAGGATGCGCGCTACTACTATTGGCTGCATGGCGGATCGGCATCGGTGATCTCGGCCGCGGACTGGGCGCGCTACGCGGAGCCCAGCATCTACGACTATCTCGCCTACTCCACCGTCATCCAGAGCATCCTCATCCACCTCGATTCGCAGTGCGCGGATTTCCGGACGCAGCACAGCACGGCGCGGATCACGCGCGGCGACATCTTCGAGTTCCAGCCGGGTCCGCGGCTCATGCAGGCATCGGTCCTCTCGGCCCATCTGAGCCGCCCCATGGAAGAGTTGCTCTTCAACTGCTTCGGGCCGGCCTATGCGGCCGATGCGGGGCGGCTGCTGTCGCTGGAGTGGCTGCACGACGAGCGCGTGCAGCGCAACCTGCGCAGCGTGCTGGCCGCGCGGCCGCCGGCTTGATCGAGAGCGATCAAATGAACTCTGCCGAGGAAATCAAGATTCGGCCCGCGCGGCGCGGCGACCTGCCTGCCAACCCAATGATGGATAAAACCGAGAGGCTGCCGTCCTTGTGGAGGCACGGATGATTGATATCTACGATTCGGGCAAGCACACGGGTCAGTTCGATCGGGTATGGCCGAAGCTCGAGTCCGCTTTCGAGGAGTTGGCAGATTCGGTCGGTCAAGACTTTCCCACGACACTCGTGGAAGCACGCGCGTACAAACTGGTCGGCGAGCGATTTCAAGTCTACGTCTTATTCTCGACGACTGCCGCGGAGGATCCGCACCGCAAGGCCGAAGTCGGGGTTGTCGCGACTTGCGGAACCGCCTTCACGCTTGCAAAGAATCTCCAGCTTTCGGCTCAATGGGATCGCATCACCTGCTCGGCCAGCGTCGTAGAGTCGACAAGCAGGGCTCGTGGCGGGCACATACTCCGGGAAGGGCCGCACACGGAGTTCGACCTCGGCACTATCATGGGGAAGCACGCCGAAATCGATCGGTGGGTAGACGCGACCGTGACATTTGTCCACGAGAACCAAGCGCTTGTTATTCGGGAATTGGGGATCGTCGATCCGTGGCAGAGACCTTGAATGGGATGTTTCATGGGTGGCCGCGCAGGGGAAAACGCGCCTGAGTGCGCCCGGCAAGCGATCGTGACGACCGTGATAGCGCCATCGATTCTCGTTTGGCCGGCGTAGTCGCGGTCGCGATTCCGCGTCGTCGATGAAGAACGCCGTCTTCTATCTCATCGGGCCGCCGGGCGTCGGCAAATACACCGTCGGGACGATCATCGCCGAGCGCACCGCGGCGAAGCTGGTCGACAATCACTATTCGATCAATCCGATCTTCGGGCTGATCGAGCAGGACGGGCGGACTCCCCTCCCCGCCGAGGTCTGGCCGCAGGTGGGCAAGGTGCGCTCGGCCGTGCTGGAGACGATCGCGGCATTCTCGCCGCGGGAGTGGAACTTCGTCTTCACCCATGCCGCCAGCGACGATCCCAGCGATGCCGGCACCTGCCGCGAGATCCTCTCCACCGCCGAACGGCGCGGCGCCAGCGTGATCGTGGCACGCCTGCATTGCGCACCCGAAGAGCTGGCGCGCCGCGTGCTCGCGCCCGAGCGCCGCGCACGGATGAAGGAAATGGATCCCGAGGCGGCGCGCGCCAATGCTCTCGCGCCCGTCTTCGATCCGGGGCACCCCAACGTCATCGACATCGATACGACCGCGTTGCCGCCGGATCGGGTTGCGGACGCCATCATGGCGGCGGCCGCGGCGCTGTGGCGATGACGCGGGCCGCGGACTTCGCCGTCGCGCGCGCAGCCTCAGCCTGAGAGGCTCAGCGCCCTCGTCAGTTCCTTGGGAAACAACGGATGCTGGTGGACGGCCAAGATCGCGTTCCGGCCGTAGAGTTGATAGTAGTATTTGTTCAGCAGGATGATCGTCCGCAGCTTTCCGCTGACCGATCCCGCGTAGGTTCCGCCGCGGGTGGGGTCGATGCGTCCATCGGTCCCGACCGCGAGCGGTCCGCGCGAGCCGCCGATCTGAAAGAACCGGATGGCTTCCGCCGTTCTCTCGCCGAACAGGCCGTCGATCTGCAGCGGGGTTGCCGGCAGGATGTCCATTTTCCTGCTGGTCCTGGGCGATTCGATGACCAACTTCAACAGGTACTGCACCACATAGACGTCGAGCCTCCGGTTCGGGCAGCCCTTGCCCACGGGCTCGTCGATATCGAGCACCAGCGGGTGTTCGGGCGAATCGGTCAGCAGCAATCGGGGCATGGCGCGCCTCTTCGTCGATCGTCATGACCATCGCGGCAGGTCGCTACGGCGTATCGTCCGCACGCCCACGAACAGCGGGACAACCGCGGCAATTCCACCGCGCGTTGTCTTTTTTTGCTTTTTTTGCTCTTTCTTGTATCTCGGGAGGGAGCGCTCCCCCGCTCACTCGAGAACCGGCGTCAAGACCCGCCTGCATCGCGTCATGGCGACCTGGCTTCGAAAAGTGCCATCGCCATCTTGGGAAACCGCCGCTTGCTCGTGAGGCTGGCGGCAGTCGACCGACAGCTCCACCTTCTCGAGGACGGCGCCCGTTTCGAACAGGCGACCGCTGATCGTGCGCCGGTTATCGCTGCACCATCTGCTCCAGGGCCTGCAGCTCGGCGATCCGCTTCTGCGTTCGATCGCGGTAGCAGTCGTACTCGATATCGAAATGGCCGGTGTTGCCGCCGCCGCTCATGCCCTGAACGAGGCCGCAATCGGCGTCGCGCAGCTGCACCCAGAGCTTCTGGATCGCCGTGAGCTCCTGCAGAACATCGTCACGGGTGTAAGGCGGCGCGAGACCGTCGGGCAGGTTCGTCCGCAATCGCCGATAGATGCTGTTCAATTCCGCGTCAGCTTTCTTCCACGCCTCCAGGGCGCAGATGTTGGAGGCCGCGGTGCCGGCGGCGTTCTCGCACGTGATCTCCGGTTCCTGGTCCGTCTGTGCAAGCGCCCCGCCGGCGCCGGCCATCGGGAGCACGAGGAGCATGGCAAGCGCGGCCAGGCTTGGCCGCAGACGGCGGAGGCGGTCCGTAGTGCGTCGCATCTCTCATCCCCCGTTCTAGTGGTCTGATCCTGACGCTTGGTTCCCAAGCGTCAGGTGAATCAGCCCACCAGATCAATATGCTGGTGGTTCGATTCACGCAACGAATGGGAACCCATTCGTTGCGATCGAACCACTAGGGCAGCGTCGCGATGCGCTCGGTCAGCAGGTCGTAGAAGCCGTCGGCGTCGACGTCGTTCATGAACTGGGCGTTGGGCGGCCGGTCGGTGACGCGCCACCAGTCGGCGACGGTCATGCCGAGCGTGAGCGGACTGCCGGTCTCGATCATCACGTTCACGCGGCGGCCGCGATAGAGGTCGGGGCGCAGCAGGTAGGCGATGACACCGGGATCGTGCAGCGGGCCGCCGTCGACGCCGTATTTCTCGACGTCGTGGCGCTCGAAGAACTCGAGCATCTCCGCCACCGCCCGCCGCAGCGCGTGCCGAGCGCGCGGAAGCGCTGGATGCGCGGCTTGGTGGTGAGCGCCTTGTGCGAGACGTCGAGCGGGATGATGGTGACGGGGATGCCGCTGCGCAGCACGACATCGGCGGCATGCGGGTCGACATAGATGTTGAACTCGGCCGCCGGCGTCGTGTTGCCGACCTCGAAATAGGCGCCGCCCATCATGACGAGCTCGCGCACCTTGGACGCAATGTCCGGGGCCTTCACCAGCGCCATGCCGATATTGGTCAGCGGCCCCAGGGTGCAGAGCGTGACGGCGCCGGGCTCGGCCCGCTGCAAGCTGTCGATCAGATAGTCGACGCCGTGCTGCGGCTGCAGCGGCATGGTCGGCTCCCGCAAGACCGGGCCGTCGAGGCCGGTCTTGCCGTGGATGTATTCGGCGGTCACGAGCTCGCGCTGCATGGGGCGCGCGCAGCCGGCATAGACCGGCACATCCCGGCGGCCGGCCAGCTCGCAGACGATGCGGGCGTTGCGCTGGGTCAGCGCCAGCGGCACGTTGCCGGCCACCGCGACGATGCCGAGTACGTCCAGCTCCGCCGGCGAGGCCAGCGCGAGCAGGATGGCCACGGCATCGTCCTGGCCGGGGTCGGTATCGATGATGATCGGGCGGGGCATGACCGCTCAGCCGCCGCGACGAACCATGCGATCCAGACTCCACGGGCCGCCGCCGGCCGCGGACAGGTAGAGGAAGACGAAGCAGAAGAGCACGGGTGCCACGCCTTCGTTGATGGCGGGATAGAAGCCGTTAGGCGCGTGCCCGATGAAATAGGCGAAGGCCATCTCGCCCGAGAGGACGAAGGCAGCGCAGCGTGTGAAGAGGCCGACGGTGACGAGGGCGCCGCCGACCAGCTCGAGCAGACCGGCCACCCAGATCAGCGTGAACGGCTGCACGTTGGCGAAGTACTCGGCGTATGGGAAATGCAGGATCTTCATGGTGCCGTACTGCAACAGCAGGAGTCCGGCCATCAGGCGCAGCAGGCTGAGGAAATGCGGCGCCAGATTGCGCCAGAACGAGAGTCCGCTTGCCATGAATACCTCCGGCGATGAACGCGGCGGAAGCGCCGCTTCGGGTGACCGGAGATATTTAGAGGGGACGAACGGTCGTGGCGACTGCTTTTATCAGGGGGCGGCGGCGCGGAACGCGCGGCTGTCGCGGCGAGGCGCCTAAATCCGAATGACGAGAATCAAAAAATCACCGTGTCATTCGGCGAAAGCCGGAATCCATAGCCACGCTGGCAGGCATTGAGCCAACTTCTGCGCCACCCGTGTCTATGGATCCGGCGGGGTATCAGGGCACGGAGCACATCGGCAAGCTCGGCATCGAACAGAAATACGAGGAGGAACTGCACGGCACGACCGGCTACGAAGAAGTCGAGATCACCGCCGGTGGGCGCGCGGTGCGCACGCTGAAGCGCACGCCGTCGCTGCCCGGCAACAACCTGACGCTGTCGGTCGACATCGAGTTGCAGCAGGTCGTCGAAAAGGCGTTCGGCAAGCGCCGCGGGGCTCTGATCGCGATCGAGCCGGCCACCGGCGACGTGCTCGCGTTCGTGTCGATGCCGACCTTCGACCCCAACCTGTTCGTCGACGGCATCGATCCGAAGCACTGGGATGAGCTCAATGTCGATCCCGACAAGCCTCTGCTGAACCGCGCGCTGCGCGGCACGTATCCGATCGGCTCGACCTACAAGCCGTTCCTGGCGATGGCGGCGCTCGAGACCGGCAAGCGGCGGCCCGAGCAGGTGATCCAGGACAACGGCACCTTCGTGTTCGGCAACCGGGTGTTCCGCGACTCGAACAAGGTTCCGCTCGGACCGGTCAATCTGCATGCATCGATCGTCAGATCGAGCGACATCTACTACTACATGCTCGCCAACGACCTCGGCGTCGACACGATCCACGATTTCATGAAACCGTGGGGATTCGGCCAGATCACCGGCATCGACGTCGAAGGCGAGCAGACCGGTGTCCTGCCATCGAGCGCCTGGAAGGAGCGCCGCTTCAAGCAGAGGTGGTACGCCGGCGAAACGATCTCGATCGGCGTCGGCCAGGGCTACAACGCGTTCACCCTGCTGCAGCTCGCGCACGCGACATCCAATCTGGCCAACAACGGCGTCGTGATGAAGCCGCACCTGGTCAAGGAAGTCGAGGATCTGCGCACCGGGGAAAGACGGCTGACCGTGCCGAAGGAAAGCATGCGCATCGATGTCAAGCCGGAACACATGAAGTTCGTGCGCGATGCCATGGTCGACGTCAACATCAGCGGAACCGGCCGCGTGGCATTCCAGGGCGCGCCGTACAAGGTTGGCGGCAAGACCGGCACGGCGCAGGTGGTCAGCATCAAGCAGGGCGAGAAGTACAACGAGGCGAAGGTGGACGAACGCCACCGCGATCACTCGCTGTTCATCGCGTTCGCGCCGGCCGATGAGCCGAAGATCGCGATCGCAGTGCTGGTCGAAAACGGTGGCTTCGGCGCGCGTGCCGCGGCTCCGATCGCACGTGCCGCTATCGACTACTACCTGCTCGGCAAGAAACCGGCTGGACCGGCGCCCAGCGACGACGGACCGGACGACGAGGAAGTGCCGCGCGCGGTGGCCGTAGCCGCGCCTGCGCTGCCGCGGAGCGTTCGATGACACAGGCCGGCATCGTGCGTCGAATCGGGCTGCGGCTGCGACCCTACCTGACGGTGATGGACGGTTCGCTGCTGGCCATCGTCGGCTGCTTGGGCGTGATCGGCCTCGTCACGCTGTACTCGGCAGGCAACGATTTCCCGTGGCGCGTGAACGATCAGTTGCGCAACTTCGGTGTCGCCCTGGCAGTGATGTTCGTGCTCGCCAATGTCTCGCCGCAGTGGCTGATGCGGCTGGCGGTGCCGATTTATTTGGTCGGCCTGGCCCTGCTCGTGGCGACCGCGACGCACGGCGTGATCGTCAAGGGGGCGCAGCGCTGGCTGGATATCGGTGTGGCGCGCATCCAGCCGGCGGAGATCATGAAACTCGGCCTGCCGATGATGCTGGCCTGGTATTTCTACAAGCGCGAGGGCGGATTGCGCGCGGCGGATTTTCTGGTGGCCGCGATCATCCTGCTGGTGCCGGTGGCGCTGATCGCCAAGCAGCCCGACCTCGGTACCGCGGTGCTGGTGCTGGCCGCCGGATCGTTCGTCATCTTCTTCGCTGGCCTCCCGTGGAAATGGCTGCTGGTAATGGCCGGCGCCGGCATCGCCGCCCTGCCGCTGGCATGGACGATGCTCCACGATTACCAGCGCGAGCGCGTCCTGACGCTGATCGATCCGTCGACCGATCCGCTAGGGAAAGGCTTCCATACGTTGCAGGCGATGATCGCGATCGGTTCGGGCGGCGTGTTCGGCAAGGGCTGGATGCAGGGGACGCAGACGCACCTGGAGTTCATCCCGGAGCGCACCAGCGATTTCATCTTTGCCGTCTACTCCGAGGAGTTCGGCTTGATCGGCAACGCCGTGCTGGTGATGCTGTTCTTCGCGCTGATCTGGCGCGCGCTCGCAATCTCGCTGAACGCGCCGACGCTGTTCGCGCGCCTGCTGGCGGCTGCGATCGGGCTCATTATCTTCACCTACGCGTTCGTCAATATGGGCATGGTCAGCGGCATCCTGCCAGTGGTAGGCGTGCCGCTGCCCTTCATCAGTTATGGCGGCACCGCACTGGTGACCCTCGGCATGGCGTGCGGGATGCTGATGTCGATCTCGGCCAACCGGAAGCTGGTGCAGAGCTGATGATGATGCGCGGCCTGCCCACGGTCGCCGCGCTCGCCCTGCTGCTGGCAGCCTGTAGCACACCGCCGAAGAAAAGCGTTTATTACCAGGACGATGGGCCGCCCGATCGCGCGCCCGCGGAGCTCGGATCGACTCCCGATGCCGTCCCGCGCGCCGAACCTCCGCTGCGCGGCCCCAACAAGCCGTATGTTGCAGTCGGCCGCAGCTACACGCCGCTGACCAGCGATGTGCCGTACCGCCAGCGCGGCATGGCCTCCTGGTACGGGCGCCAGTTCCACGGCAACCGCACCGCGAGTGGCGAGATCTACGACATGTTTGCGATGACGGCCGCGCACCCAATCTTGCCGATCCCCAGCTATGTGCGCGTGACCGAGCTGCGCAGCGGCCGCAGCATCATCGTCCGCGTCAACGATCGCGGCCCGTTCAAACATGATCGCGTGATCGATCTGTCGTACGCGGCAGCAATCAAGCTGGGCTTCGCGGCGACGGGTACGGCGGAAGTCGAGGTCGAGCGCATCACGATGACCCAGATCGCCAGCGGCGACTATCGTCGCTCTGCGGACGGTGTGCGTGCAGCCGCTGCGACCCCGGTCACCTCGACCCCCGTCGCCACCGAGGTGGCGATGAGTGCGGTCGTCGCCACCGGAGCTCCCGCGTCGTCGCTCGAGTCTCCGCCACCGGCGGTGCAACCCGCAGGCGGCGGGCAGTCCGCCAGCCGAGGCGGGACGCGTGGCTGGGCCGTGCAGCTTGGCGCCTTCTCGCAGGAAGCCAATGCTGAAGCGCTGGCCGGCCGCACGGCCGCATTGCTCGCATTCCTCGATGGCGGCGATGCGGCGACGCGTACACCGCGGGTCGAACGGGACGGAAGCGTGTACCGCGTGCTGGTCGGCGCAAGCAGCGATCGCGAATCCGCGCAGGCGCTCGCGCGTGAACTCGAACGCGTGCTCGAGCGCCCGGCTACGGTGCTGCTGCGATGACCGCGGTCAGAGGCTCGCGGACTGTACCCGTGGCGACCACAGCAGATCGGTCACGCCCGGATCGACGCCGATCTGCGTGAGCAGGGTGGTCAACTGTCCGCGGTGGTGCGTTTGGTGATTGAAGAAATGCGTGACGGCCAACCACAGCGGCAGGCGGCGCTCCTGCGGTTTGACGACGCTGACGTAGACCAGGTCGCCCGCCAGCGCGGAAGCGGGCAGCGCTGCCGCCCAGTCGCCGATCTCGCGGTCGGTGCGCGAGCGTTCATAGCGCAGTTCGGCGAAATCCGCATACAGCTCCTGCGCCAGCGAGGTCACCCCGAACGGCCGGGCCAGGAAACGTCCGAGCCAGATCCGGTCACCCAGCAGCAGATGATTCAGCGTGCCGTGGATCGAGCCGAAGAACGCACCGGCGTCGTGCTTGCGCACGGTATCGGACAGACCGCCGCACAGTTCGTACAGGCGGTCGTTCATCCAGGCGTTGTAGCCCGCCATGGTGACGGCGTAATCCGGCGAGATCATGAGTCCGGCGTAGTTTGGTGCCCGCCGCCGGAACGCCGGTACGGCTGCCTCCGGCGCATGCCGAGCGCGATGTCGTAGACGGCCTGACGCGACACGCCGGTCACGCGGCTGACCACGGCGGCGGCCCGGGCCGGAGTCAGTTCATCGAGCAAGGCCTCGAGCCAGCGGCGGCCCTGCTCGTCGAGCGCGGTGACCTCCACTCGATCCGAGGCGTCGATCACGATCACGTATTCGCCGCGCTCCTCGAGCGTTTCGGTCGCGAGCGACGCTGCCGAATGCGCGCTGACCGACTCGAACTTCTTGGTGAGCTCGCGGCCCACCACCACGCGGCGATCGGATTCGAGGCACTGCGCCAGGGCATCTATCAGTGCACGGATGCGATGCGGTGCCTCGAACAGGACCGATGCTCCGTTGTCGGCGGCCACCTCGCGCAGAAGCTGCTCGCGCTCGCGCGCGCCAGCCGGGAGGAAGCCGACGAAGCGGAAGCGACCTGCTTCCAGCCCGGCGGCTGACAGGCCCGCCAGCAGACTACTCGCACCGGGAATCGGCACGACGCGCAGACCGGCGTCGAGCGCGGCCCGCACGACGACTGCGCCGGGATCGGAGATCCCGGGCGTTCCAGCATCGGTTGCAAGCGCAACGCGCTCGCCGCGGCACAAACGGTCGACGATCGCCGCGGCCGCGCCCCGCTCGTTGTGCTGGTGCACCGCCGTGAGCGGCGTGTCGATTCCGTAGCGCGCGAGCAGCGGCCCACTGACGCGTGTGTCTTCGACGGCGATCGCGTCGACGTGCGCCAGTACCCAAAGTGCGCGCAGCGTGATGTCGGCCGCGTTGCCGATCGGCATCGCCACTACATACAATGCACCGGCCGGCAGATCCTGTTCGGCCAGCCCCGCCCGCGTTGTCAGATCGTCATTCCGCGGACGGCTTCCCTTCGGATTCATGGGCGGCTTGATGTCCGTGTCGTGTCTGTCGTTGATACCGCGCGGCGTGCAGTTGCTGCTGCTCGCCGCAAGTGTCGCATGCGGTGCGCAGGCGCAGGCGCCGGCGGCGGCAGCCGCTCCAGCGGCACCCGTGAAGCCGGCAATGGTCCTGCTGCTGCCGGCGCCGTCGAGCGCGCTCGGTCCCGCGGCGGAAGCGCTGCGACAGGGTTTCTTTGTCGCGCACCAGGTGAGCGGCGATGACATCACCCTGCAGGTCGTTGAGCTCGACGACAGCGGCGAACAACTCGCCAGGGCGCTGGTCTCGGCACGCGAGCGCGGAGCCGGATTGATCGTCGGCCCGCTGCCGCGCGCAGCGGTCACCGATGTAGTCGAAGGCCGGCGGGCGGAGATGCCGCTGCTGGCGCTCAATTTCCCGGAATCCGACGGCGCAGCGCCCTCGAGCATGCTCGCGACCTCGCTGTCGCTGGAAGCGGAGGCGCAGCGCGTTGCCACGCTGGCGCTTTCGGAGTTCATTGGCACGCGGCGCGTGGATGCACGTCCGCGCATCGCGGTGATCTCGCGACCGGGCGCACTCGAGCGCCGGATCGCGCAGGCCTACGTAAATGCGGCGCGCGCCGAAGGCGACGTGCCGGTGCAGGTTGAGTGGACCGCCGAGACGACGCCACGGGTCGCAGCATTGCTGGCCGAACCGTCGCTGGAAGCGGTCTTCCTGGCGCTGTCGGCACGCGATGCGGCGCAGCTGCGCGCAATGATTCCGCGCGATCTTCCGATATTCGGAACATCGCTGCTCTATGCCGGCGATCCGGTCGGCTCGCCCGAGTCGGCCACGCTGGCGCACGACCTGGAAGGCATTCGATTCCTCGACATGCCGTGGCTGCTGCAACCCGAGCATCCCGCCGTGATGATCTATCCGCCGCCCACGGCTCCGTGGCCGCTCGAACTGCGGCGGCTGTATGCCTTCGGTATCGATGCCTACCGCCTGGCGATCGAATGGATGAAGGGCGAGCGGCGCTTCGAACTCGACGGCGTGACCGGCCGCCTTCAGGTCGACCGCGCGCGGTCGCTGCGCGTTCAGCGCACGCCGCTGCTCGCGACCTACCGCAATGGCGTGCTTCAGCGTATCGACCTCACCCGCTGATGAAGCTTCCCACGCGGCTGCGCCGTCCCACCGCCGGCGTTCGCACGCCCAAGCAGCGCGCCGGCGACCAGGCCGAGCAGGCCGCGGAGCGGCACCTGGTCAGCCACGGCTGCACGATCATCGCTCGCAACGCGCGCTATCGCGAAGGCGAGCTCGATCTGGTCGCGCGTGAACGGGATGTGCTGGTGTTTGTCGAAGTCCGGATGCGCAGCGGCAGCGCTTACGGCGGAGCGGCTGCCAGCCTCGACCGTTTCAAGCAGCGAAGGCTCGCGAGCGCTGGCCCGCGTGCCGCTTCGATGTCATCACGGTGGATCGGGATGGCACAATCGACTGGATCCATCGCCATAAGAGTCTGCTTGTCGTCCATGTTGGTGCGGCGCTGCACCGCGCGTTCTGCGTGAAAGCAGTCTTCGCGCTGTGTCCGGCTCGCCGGCTCAGCACCCGCATGTAAACGAGAAGTGACACGGAACCTGGTGTCGAGAGTTCGAATCTCTCCTTGGCGCTCTGCGCCATGTAGCTCAGTCAGGTAGAGCACAGGTCGAGCCTAACCGCTCGATAGACCTTAAACCGGTCCATCACACCAAGGTCGAAGGATAGCGAGGCCTCACCTTCGCGCGCGCAGCTTCGGTTGCGCGCGCGAGCCCGGGCGCCGTTCCGGATGCTTCGCGCAGATTCGCATCGCTCCACGGCCGTCGTGCAGCCGCATGGCTCCACGACCGCCGTCAACGCGCAGCGCATTTGCTCGCAGTCATCTGCACGCCGTCTAGGTCATCTGCACCGCGACACGCACTCTCGCCGCCCGCGCGCCTCTTCGCGCTGGCGCACGGTTTGCAACTCAACGTGTCGAGGCCTCGCTATCCGGAGACCGCTTTTTTCTCTTAGGAGGCAGTCATGAAGTTGTTTCAAGTCAATCGTGTGAAGCTCAACGAACGCGTCGTGCTGTTCAAGAACGGCCTGCCGATCCGAGCGCTCGGTCCGGGTCGCCACGTGCTCTGGGGTAACCGCCTGAGCGAGCAGCGCTGGCAGACGGATGCGCTGATCTGGAATGCGCATCCGGAGGTCCGCGCGCTCGTGCCGCGCGAGTGGTACGCCGAGGTCAAGCTCGCGGATCACGAGCGCGGTGTGCTGTACCGCGACGGTATCCCGGTGCTGTTCCTGCGCCCGGGTGTGCACCGCTACTGGACCATCGACGCGTCGGTCGAGCTACGCAAGTACCTGATCGATGCGCCGATGCCGAAGCTCACCAATGAGCTGGTAGCGCTGATCCCGCAGAACGAGTACGTCAAGACGATCGTGCGCGAGCACGAGCGCGGCCTTCACTACGTGCAAGGCCGGCTCGCGACGGTACTGTCACCGGGCCGTTACGCGCTGTGGACGCACCCGGAAGCGGAAGTGAGCGTGAGCGTGCTCGACATGCGTTTGCAGCAAGTCGCGCTCGCCGGCCAGGAGCTGATGACCCGTGACAAGGTCACGCTGCGCCTGACCCTGACGGTCGAGTACGCCGTGCACGATCCGGCAACGGTCGCGCACGCCGTGCAAGACGCGCGCGATGCCATCTACCTGCTCGTGCAGCTCGCTGCGCGGCAGTACGTGGCGAGCGTGACGCTCGACGAGCTGCTCGAGGGCCGCGACGCCATGACGCGCTTCCTCGAAGAGCAAACGGTGGCCAAGGCCGCGAAGATCGGTGTGCGGATCGAGCGTCTCGGCGTGAAGGACGTCGTTCTTCCCGGCGAGATGAAGACGCTGCTCAACCGTGTGATCGAGGTCGAAAAGCAAGCGGTCGCAAACGTCATCCTGCGTCGCGAGGAGACGGCTGCGGTCCGCGCGCTCGCCAACAACGCGCGCGTCATGGCGGACCACCCGTTCATGATGCGCTTGAAGGAGCTCGAGGCAATGAAGGAGATGGCTGCAAGCATCGACGAGGTGCGCGTAGTCGTCGGCACGGACGGCCTCGACAAGCTGCTACCCGCGCAGCTGCTAGGCGCGGGCAGCATCAAGGCCTAACGCAGAATAGGGGACGGTTCTCGGAAACTCGGAAACGCGCTTTCGAGAACCGTCCTCGCCATTCATTACTAAGGCGCGATCGTCGTGCAGTAACTCGGGAAGCTGGCGGGCAAGCCCATCGGATACGGGTCGGGCGACACGCCGAACGGATGATCCAGCAAGTATTGCCACTGCGCGAGCTTGAGCTCCGCAGGGCTCCCGCAGTGACCGCCGCCGTGGTCGCAGTTGGTGACATAGCCGCCGCGTGCCGCGATGCCGTTGTACAGCGTAGCGCTCGTCGCCGCGAAGCTGATGATCACCACGTCGCTGGCGGCTGAACCGTGCGCAGTGATGACGGACGGCACGTGCGAGTCCTGCGGCGTGCGCGGAAACACGAGGCCGCCCGAGTTGGGCATCGCGCCCGCCAGATAGCTGGAGCGGTCGTACGTCATCGCGCCCGCCTGCAAACCGCCGGAGCTGCAGCCCGCGGTGTAGACGCGACGCGTGTCGATGTTGAGCTGTTGCGCGGCGCAGGCGAGCAGGATGTCCGCCATTTCGAAGTCACCTTCGAACCAGGTGCCGGTGCCTGAAGTATTGGCGCCGGTTCCGGTGCTGGTCGTGAACGAAGCGACCATGCCGCCTCGGCTCAAGACGTCGGTGAACGCGTCGCCCAGCATGAGCTGCGCTTCGGACGAGGTGCTGCCGGTGCCATGCCAGTAGAAGACGAGCGGGCCCGGCTCCGGCTGCTCGGCACCCACCCACAGCTGAACGTTTTGACCCAGCACGCTCACGGTGCCGGTCGCAAGGACGGGACAAGCGCCGTCGTAGTCGGGCAGCACAGGTCCGCCCGCAACGGGCTCTTCCACGACAAAACCGATCTGGACCGAGCCACCGAAACCGACCGGCCCGCCGTCGCTCTCGAACACATATACGAGCGTGGTCGTCGCCTCGTTCTGCACCGTGAAGCTCTGCACCGGGCTGCCGCGCAGCGTGGCCGCGACCTCGACGCGCGAATCGTCGGGCTGCACCAGCATCAGTCGCCAGCCGGGCGCAAGCTCGGCCGTATAGGCGCCAGCCGGCAGATCGGCGGAGAGCACGGTCTCCATCGGATCCCCGGGAATTCACTGGCCGTCGTTTTACAACGTCGTGACTGGGAAAACCCTGGCGTTACCCAACTTAATCGCCTTGCAGCACATCCCCCTTTCGCCAGCTGGCGTAATAGCGAAGAGGCCCGCACCGATCGCCCTTCCCAACAGTTGCGCAGCCTGAATGGCGAATG